>OCVQ010002673.1_pt1 | contig 11378 bp, 6 predicted proteins | sample 1539061 | NCBI WGS metagenome assembly OCVQ01 (sample SAMEA3355526, study PRJEB22509) | marine metagenome | biome: marine; feature: river plume; material: water | place: USA | collected 2010-08-08 | depth 0.5 m | reverse complement strand
TAAAAGCTGCCCTTACTGCAATTTCAGTTTTGCCATATCCAACATCACCACAGACAATTCGATCCATTGGATTTGGTTTTTCCATATCCCGCTTTACTTCATCAATAGTTGCTTGCTGATCTATTGTTTCAACAAATGCAAAACTATCCTCTAACTCTTTTTGCCAAGGTGTATCGGGTGAAAATGCAAAACCTGGCGCACTCATTCTTGCCGCGTATAGTCGAATTAACTCCGCTGCAATCTGCTTAACTGCTTTGCGTGCTTTTCGCTTACTGTTCTGCCAGTCAGCGCCACCAATTCGATGCAGCGCTGGTGCTTCACCTCCTACATACTTTGTTACCTGTTCTAAGGTATCGGTTGGTACAAATAATTTATCTGCTGGTTGTCCCCGCTTTGAAGAGGCATACTCAATTACTAGATACTCTCGTGAAATTCCTGCGATAGTTCGATTAATTAGTTCTAAATACTTACCAACTCCATGTTGCTCGTGAACAACAAAATCACCAATTTTTAATTGCAATGGATCAATGGACTTCTTTCGCCGAGAGGGCATACGAGCAAGATCTTTATCGGATGAACGTTGGCCTGAGATATCTTTATCAGTAACTACAACTAACTTAAACTCATCGCTGATAAAACCATGCTTTAAATCACTTTGAACTAGATTCACAAGTGCTTCTTGGGAAGCTTGATTACTTTTAAGAATCTGATTAGAAATATTGGCTGCGTTTAGTAATTCAGAAAAACGTTTTAAAGTGCCATTTGCTGCTGCGCTAAAGACAACCTGATAGCCCTCTTTATGCCACTCGGCAATCTCTGCCACAGCTACCTCGTATTTATTGCCGTAGTTTTCAATCTCTGCAAGAAAATCCAGTGGAATATCCTCAGGAGTTGCCGCATAAAGATTTAAGTTTCGAATTGTAAATTTAGATTTTTTTGCTTGAGAATAGATATCTGCCAACTCATAGAAACCGCCACGGCCTAGCTCTTCACTTAAATCAATTGGCACTTGCAGATTCACCTGATCACTCCATGCCAAATTAGACCAGGCTGCCTCTAGAAACTCTTGATTCGTGCTTATTAAATCAACTGATCGGGTTTTAATCCTTGGCTCATCAATTAACCAAATTTGGCAGCCATTTGGTAGGTAATCCAAAATCGATTTGAAATCTGAAACCACACCAGCAGCCAGTGATTCCATCCCTTCAAAAGTTATTCCTTCACTTAGCTTTTGAGTTAACTCATTAATCTGAGGAAATTTCTCTCCCAACGCTTTTGCTCGAGATTTAACACCTTCATCGATTATTAACTCCCGACATGGGTAGATAACAACTTCACTTGAGATCGGATCTAAGGATCGCTGGTCTGAAATAGCAAAGTAAGTGAGTTCATCAATTTCATCTGCGAAAAAATCTATTCGAATTGGATGTTCTTGATCAGGTGGAAATAAATCCAAAATTCCACCTCTTACTGCAAAATCTCCGCGCTTTTCTACTAAGTCTGATCTTAGATAACCGAATCTAGATAATTGCTCAATTAGATCTGCCATTCTTATGGACTCATTTTTTCTGATTCTAATTTGAGAATTTTGTAAATCATTTGCAATTATTGGTTGTAATAAGGCTCTGATTGAGCAAACTATGTATTTACTTTCTTTATTTCTTAAATTATTTAAAGCTTTAAATCTGGCGGTAACAGTGTCAGATTTAGGACTAAGCCGCTCGTGTGGCAAAGTTTCCCATGCTGGAAAATTAACAACTTGATCCGCACCTTCAAGGGAGGCTAGCTCCTGCGCCAACTCGTTAGCAGTGCGAGTGGAGGTAGTAACTACTAAAATTGGTGAGTTTTGGTTTATGCAAAGTAGTGAGTGAGTTGCGGCAGGTGCAATCAGATTTTCATTTTGATCTAAGTATTTTCCAATTGGTTCACGCAATACGTTAAATAAGCTTTTCATCTACTCTCCTTTCACCGGTAAACGCCACTTACCCCCGCTCCATAAATGAAGGGGGGTTAACGGTCTAATTCTACGACCACCAACTGGGAGCAAACGCCAAAAAGGTGCGCCCGGGGAATTAATAACCTGTAATGATTAAGCCATGAATGCCGGGGCAGATAACACGGATTTACGCAATGATGTTCGCAAACTGGCTGATCTGCTTGGTCAAACACTTGCTAGGCAAGAAGGTGAAGAACTTCTTGCCCTCGTTGAAGGCGTTCGACTTTCAGTTAGAGAAGGTCAACAGGATGAGATTTTAAATAAGCTAACAGATTCCCAAACTATTTCTCTGGTAAGAGCATTTAGCAATTTTTTTAATTTAGCAAATGTTGCTGAACAAGTTAATAGATCTAAAGATATTGCTGCTGAACATAAATCTGAAGGTTCTTGGCTTGGTAAGGCAATAGAAAATATTGCCAAAGCCCAGCAGGATGGTAAGGATTTTTCAACTAAAGATTTACAAAATTGGCTTGATAACTTCTCAGTCCGACCAGTTTTCACAGCCCATCCAACGGAGGCTGCTCGAAGATCTGTATTAAGCAAAATGACAACAATTGCTCAATTACTTGAACAGCCAGAGAGCCAAATAAAAAATGATCGCTTAGCAGAAGCCATCGATTTACTATGGCAAACAGATGAGCTTCGGTTAGGTCGACCAGATCCGCTAGATGAAGCGGTGAATTCCATCTATTACTTAGATGAACTACTTCTTGAAACTGTGCCAGAGGTATTAGCTGAGTTTGTAAATGAAATTAAGAAATTAGGAATAAATCTCTCGCTAACAGCTAGGCCGTTAAGGTTTGGAACTTGGATTGGTGGAGATAGAGATGGAAATCCCAATATCACTGCAGCGGTGACAAAATCAGCAATACTTTTACAAAATGCTCATTTCACCCGAACTCTATTCTCACATCTAGATGAGTTAAGGCAGGCACTTTCAATTTCAACAAAATTAGCTGGGGTTTCTAAGGAGTTAGAAAAATCAGTTGAAGAAGATTTAGAGAATTTACCTGAAGTAGAAGCACGGTATCGAAGAATTAATGTAGAGGAGCCATATCGTTTAAAAGCAACTGCAATTAGACATAAGCTATCCCTGACTCAAGCTAGGCATGCAGCAGGATTGCCGCACTTTCCAGGAAGAGATTACAAAGACACCGCTGATTTACTTAAAGATTTTGAAGTAATGCGTTCATCACTGCTTTCAAATAATGGTGAATTAATTGCCAATGGCTTACTTGATCGAATTATGCGAACTATTAATGCCTTTGGATTAACCCATGCAACTATGGACATAAGAGAGCACTCTGAGGTTCATCACAAGTTATTAAATCAAGTATTAGGTGGCTCTAGCGCTGAGATTCTCACCAAACAACTTCTTGATAAATCAGCTCCTGTTTTAAAGGATTTAGATTTATCAAGTGATAACTGTTATAAAACCTTTGAGGCAATTAAAGATTTAATTGATCGTTTTGGCCCAGAAGTAATTGAAAGTTACATAATCTCAATGACTAAATCTGCAAATGATGTAATGGCTGCAGTGGTAATTGCAAAGATGGCAGGATTAATCTCTCTGCAGGACTCTAATTCCTTTGCAAAGATAGGTTTTGTTCCGCTTTTAGAAACTGTGGCAGAGCTTAAATCTGCAGACAAAATATTAGATGAGCTATTAAGTGATAAGAATTATCGCAAAATTGTTGAATTACGCGGTGGAGTCCAAGAGGTGATGCTTGGTTATTCAGATTCAAATAAAGATGCTGGCATAACAACTAGTCAGTGGGAGATTCATAAAGCACAGCGAAAGCTAAGAGATGTTGCGATGAAGCATTCGGTAAAGCTTCGACTATTTCATGGCCGCGGTGGATCAGTTGGAAGAGGTGGTGGACCAACTTATGACGCGTTAATCGCATTGCCTTGGGGTTCAATAGATGGTCAGATAAAAATGACTGAACAGGGTGAAGTTATCTCTGACAAGTTTGGCCTACCCGCGTTAGCCAAGGAAAACTTAGAGTTAACTTTAGCTGCTGCATTAGAGGCAACTGTTTTAAATAGAAAACCACGGCAATCAGGTAGTGATCTAAACACTTGGAATGAGTGTATGGATTTAATAAGTGAGAGCGCTTATAGCTCTTACCGAGCGTTGGTAGATCAAGATGAGTTGCCAGCTTACTTTTATGCATCAACACCAGTTGAACAATTAGGAAATATGTTTTTAGGCTCTCGTCCTTCTAGGCGGCCAGATGCTTCTGCTGGTTTGGAATCTTTACGTGCTATCCCATGGGTTTTTGGTTGGACTCAATCTCGTCAAATTGTGCCGGGTTGGTATGGCGTTGGTTCTGGGCTTAAGGCTGCTCGTGAAGCTGGTAAATCAGATTTACTTCAAACATTACTTAAAGAGTGGCACTTCTTTAGAACTTTTATAAGTAATGTTGAAATGACTCTTGCAAAAACTGATTTAGCAATTGCCCAGCGTTATGTAACAACATTAGTTGATCCATCTCTTCATAAAATCTTTGATCAAATAAAAGCAGAGTTTGATTTAACAGTTAAAGAGTTGCTGTTAATGACTAATAAGAGTGAGATATTGGGTAATCAGCCAATATTGGCAAGAACTTTGCAGGTTAGAGATACCTATCTTGCACCAATTCAATTACTTCAAATCTCACTTCTTAAAAGGGTTCGCACGCAAAAGCAGGCAGATCCACTTCTGGCAAGAGCCTTGCTTTTAACTATTAACGGTGTTGCAGCAGGTTTGCGCAATACTGGATGAGTAGGCTGGCGGAAGTTTTAGACAGGGGTCAAATTGGCTAAGCAGTTTATTTATCCATTTACATTTGGCGATAAAAGTAAATCGGATTTGCTTGGTGGTAAGGGTGCAAATCTTGCTGAGATGGTCCAAATGGGATTACCTGTTCCACCAGGTTTTACTATTACAACAGATGCCTGCCGTGAGTACTTAACTACTGGCATTGTCCCGGCTCAACTGCATGATCAAATCCATGTTTCCCTTGCAAATCTAGAAAAAATTGTGGGAAAGAATTTTGGCGATGCAAGTAATCCTCTATTAGTTTCAGTTCGATCAGGTGCTAAGCACTCGATGCCAGGCATGATGGAGACAGTTTTAAATGTTGGTATTACTCCTGAAGTTGCAGATGCCATGGCAAAATCCTCTGGAAATGAGAAGTTTGCCTGGGATTCATATCGCAGGTTTATCGACATGTTTGGCCGAATTGTTTGTGACTTACCGGATGAAACTGTTCATCAACTTGAAGGTGAATATTTAAAGAAAGCTAATGTGAAAGTAGTTGCTGAATTATCAGCCTCTGCCTTAAAGGAGTTAGCACAAGACTTAATTAAGGCAATAGAGAAATTTACAAATAAACCATTTCCTAATAAACCAATTGATCATCTAACGCAATCAATTGAAGCGGTGTTTAAATCTTGGAACTCTGAACGAGCCCAGCTATACCGCCGCCGAGAGAGAATTCCATCAGATCTTGGAACAGCGGTAAATATTCAATCGATGGTGTTTGGAAACTTAAGTGATGACTCTGGCACTGGTGTGGCATTTACAAGAAACCCAGCAACTGGTGAAAGCGGAAGTTATGGGGATTATTTAGATCGCGCGCAGGGTGAGGATGTAGTTGCCGGAATTCGAAACACAATGTCACTTGTAGATATGTCTAAGAAAGAACCTGTTGTTCACGCTGAACTAGAACGAATGATGAAAACTTTAGAGGATCATTACCGAGATTTATGCGATATTGAATTCACGGTTGAACGCGGAAAGCTTTGGATATTACAAACTCGCGTAGGAAAGCGAACGGCTGAAGCAGCATTTCGTATCGCAACTCAATTAGTTGATGAAGGCAAGATCTCCATGGATGAGGCGCTAATTCGCACAACTGGTGATCAATTAGCGCAGTTAATGTTTCCGCAATTTGATTTAACTGCAAACCGAAATTTAATTGCAACTGGAATCCCTGCCTCTCCAGGAGCTGCAGTTGGTGAAATTGTCTTTAACTCAAAACGAGCATTTGATTTAGCAAAAACTGGACGTAAAGTAATTTTAGTTCGCAGAGAAACTAGTCCAGATGATTTAGTTGGCATGGTTGCTGCTGAAGGAATTTTAACTAGTCGTGGTGGTAAGACCTCTCACGCCGCAGTTGTTGCTAGAGGTATGGGAAAGACTGCAGTTTGTGGAACTGAGAGCATAAGTGTGGATGAAAAATTATTGCAATTTAGCGTTGGAGATTTAATTGTTCGAGAGGGTGAAGTTGTCTCAATTGATGGCACAACTGGTTGTGTTTATTTAGGCGAGCTACCAGTTACCCAATCTCCAGTTACCTCATACCTAGAAGGAACTTTGCTTGCTAGTGCAAAAGAGGCCACACCTGTTGTGAAGGCGGTTGATCGGATTTTGCAACATGCAGATGAAATTAGAAAGTTATATGTAAGAGCAAATGCTGACACCCCAGAGGATGCTAAGCGCGCTAAAACATTAGGTGCGCAAGGAATTGGTTTATGTCGAACTGAGCATATGTTCTTAGGTGAGCGCAGAAGTTTTGTTGAACGTGTAGTACTTGCTGATAGTGAGAGTGAGCAAAACGCAGTTATTGCTGAGATGCAGCCGCTGCAGCAAGCAGATTTTGTTGGGATATTAAAAGCTATGTCAGGCTTTCCAGTAACAATTAGATTATTAGATCCACCCCTACATGAGTTCCTACCAAACCTTGCAACGCTTAGTGCTGAGATGGCAACAGCTGAGGCATTAAATTCAACAATCACACCGCGCGATAAAGCAATATTTGCCGCAGTAAAGCGTTTGCATGAATCAAACCCAATGCTTGGACTTCGCGGCGTACGTCTTGGCATATTAATTCCAGAGTTATTTAAGATGCAGGTTCGAGCGCTTGTCCTTGCAGCCCTTGAGGTTAAAAAGGCAGGTTTTGATCCAAAGCCTGAATTAATGATTCCACTAGTTGCTACTCAACGTGAGCTTTTATATTTACGGGAGACCTTAGAGGATGAAATAAAGAAAACTTTAAATGGAGCGCAGTTAGAGATGCCAATTGGCACCATGATTGAAACTCCCAGGGCTGCAATTACTGCAAGTAGATTGGCAGATTACGCAGACTTTTTCTCATTTGGTACCAATGATCTAACCCAACTTACCTGGGCATTTAGTCGCGATGATGTTGAGTCAACATTTTTGCCAAGATACTTAGATCTAGAACTACTTCCATTTAACCCATTTGAATCACTCGACCAAGATGGCGTTGGTTTATTAGTAAAAATTGCTAGAGATCAAGCCCGGGCATATCGAAAAGATTTCAAATTAGGTGTTTGTGGTGAACATGGTGGAGATCCAAGAAGTATTCACTTCTTTCACAACTTAAATCTTGATTATGTCTCCTGCTCACCATTTAGAGTGCCAGTAGCTCGTCTGGAATCAGGTAGAGCTAAGGTTATTAAGAGTTAAGGGAGAAATTTTGAAGCTCCACCGTATCTTCGTCATATTGCCGATACTTTTGCTTGTTATCGCAATTACCGTGCGAAGTTCTGGCGATGATCATGTATGGGTGGCTCTAACCCCGGTGGCATATGAGATGAAAGTACCGGCAGATATTGCCGAGCAAATTACGGTGACGAATCAGCCAGTTGATGCAGCAAAGAGTGGCGCTGTCGCTGTTGTGACGCTTTCCTATCAGCCGATTCAAGGTGAGAAGGCTTGGTTTATGACTGCTTATTACTTTAGTGAAAAAGTTCTTGATAAGACTATATTTCCTGACGAGGTGCCACCGTATGGTCTTAAGTTATTGACTCGAGATGGCATGGCTTTAAGTGTTATAGGGCCACAGGAGTCGATCTATGAACTAAATAGTCAAGATGGAAATAATTTCACTAAGTTGTATGACATTTTGTATGACTCAGATTCTTATAAATTCGTTGGTTAATTTAGGATTAAATCTATCCAGATATATTCTCTCGCTAGTCACGCCATAATTTCATACCGTGCATGGTCACGGAAGTTAAGAGTTAAAAGCAGTTTGCGCTTTATCCATTCCAGTTAAAACTAAAGCAGTAATTGCATCCGCACCTTGCGTTATGAACTCACCTAAATCTTTTCGCTCCTCTTTGCTAAAGGGCTTTAATACAAAATCTGCTGGATCCTGCTCTCCGATTGGACGGCCAATACCCATCCTGATTCGAAAGTAATCAGCAGTTGAAAATGATGAGGTTAATGATTTAAGACCATTATGGCCATTATCCCCGCCACCTTGTTTTATACGCAGTGCGTTAAATGGCAGATCAAGTTCATCGTGAACTGCGATCACTTGAGTGGATTCGATTTTATAAAAATCTAGTAATGCCTTAGCTGGCCCACCAGTTTCATTCATATATCCACGAGATTTAGCTAAAACTAAAGTTTGCTCACCACATTTAACCTCGCAAATTTCCATTCGAGATTTGTGGGAGGAGAATTTTTGACCACCGGAAAGTTGATCTAAGACAAGTTGACCAATGTTGTGTCTGGTTTTTTCATACTCAGGACCTGGATTTCCAAGACCAATTACCAACCAACGATCAGCCATAAGTTAAGGCTAGTGCCAACTTACTTCTTTTTGTCCTTCTTATCATCGCCACCGGCAGGGGCTGCAGCGGACGCAGCAGCATCACCTTCAGCAGGTGCAGCAGCAGCATCACCTTCAGTTGCAGCGGCAACAACTGGTACCTCTTCAACCTCAGCAGATCTAACTGACAAGTGCACAACAGTCATCTTTGGATCGCTAATTAACTTAACACCCTCTGGCAGAACAACTTCAGAAGCTGTTTTAGATTCACCAGCCATCATGCCTTCCATGCTTAGTACTAAGAATGCAGGAATGTTAGTTACATCTGTCTCAACCTCAATAGAGTTATTTGTGTGTTCCAAAATTCCATCTTGGTCATACTTACCTTCAGTATGTACTGGAACAGAAACAACAACTCGCTCACCGCGGCGCACAATAACTAAGTCAATGTGCTCAAGCAGACCTGTTAATGGATCACGGCTAACAGATTTTGGAAGTGTTAATTCTGTGTGATCATCTAATACAACATCAATCAAAACGTTTGAAGTCTTTAATGCAATTCCAAGTTCACGAGAAGGTAATGCCACATGCTGTGGTTTCTCGCCATGTCCATAAATTACCGCCGGTATAAATCCATCACGACGTGATCTACGAGATGCACCTTTACCGAACTCAGTTCGGCGTGCTCCCTTAATTGATATTTCAGCCACTTTACTTCTCCCTCGATAACGGTTTGATCCCTCGCGGAATGAAGCGCAAGGTTATCTAATGGAAGGCTAAATGGACAAATCGATGGTGCGCCCGCAGGGATTCGAACCCCGAACCTTCTGATCCGAAGTCAGATGCTCTATCCAGTTGAGCTACGGGCGCAATTTTTTTAAGTAAATCTCTTTTTAACTATGCCCATCAAAAAGACTAGTAACTGAACCATCTTCAAAGACCTCTTTGATGGCTCGTCCAAGTAATGGCGCAATAGAAAGCACAGTTAGATTATCAAATCTATTCTCTTCAGCAATTGGCAGAGTATTGGTAACAACGACCTCAGAAACTCTTGATTTCTTCAATCGATCAATCGCAGGACCAGATAGAACTGCATGTGTTGCAGCAATAATTACATCCTTAGCTCCTGCCTCAATTAAAGCGTCCACCGCTTTTGTAACAGTGCCAGCTGTGTCGATCATGTCATCAATAACCACGCAGGTCATTCCTTTAACATCACCTACAACTTTTCCAACAGTTGCCTCATTTGGAATCCTTGGGTCACGAGTTTTGTGAATAAAGGCGATACTGCAGCCACCTAATAACTCACTCCATCTTTCGGCAACTCTTACTCGACCTGAGTCTGGGGAGACAATTACTAAGTTCTTGCGATCAACCTTGCTGCCAACATAATTTGTTAACAATGGAAGTGCGAATAGGTGATCAACTGGACCGTCAAAAAATCCTTGAATCTGGGATGTATGAAGATCCACACACATTAAGCGATCAGCTCCAGCCGTCTTAAACAAATCAGCCATTAATCTGGCAGAGATTGGTTCACGTCCACGATGTTTTTTATCTTGTCTGGCGTAACCGTAAAAAGGTAGAACAACGGTAATTCGTTTTGCAGATGCTCGCTTTAGCGCATCGACCATAATTAACTGCTCCATGATTTGCTTATTTACTGGCGCACTATGGCTTTGTAATACGAAAGCATCACTTCCGCGCACACTCTCTTCAAATCTGATAAATATTTCACCATTGGCAAAGTCATAAGCTGATGTTGGTGTGATTGGGATGCCAAGTTCAGCGGCAACTTCATCTGCTAACTCTGGATATGCCCGACCTGAAAATAGGCGCAAACTTTTCTCGGAGGATAAGCGAATCTCGTTCAGTTTAGCTTCCCCCTCACTGTGGTGAATCTAGGTTAACTCTACTAGAACTTACTTACTCTTTTGCCCCAGCCTTTTTTGCCGCTGCTGCTGATTTACTATCTTTTCGTTTTTTAAGTACCCAGCCCAAGATATTTACCTGGCGAGCGCGACCAATTCCAATCGCACCTGCTGGCACATCCTCATTTATCACCGATCCAGCTGCCGTATAGGCACCATCGCCCACACTTACTGGTGCGACCAACATGGTGTCGCTACCAATTCTTACATGATCGCCAACCTTAGTTTTATGTTTATTCTCGCCATCATAATTAACAAATACTGTGGCAGCTCCAATATTTGTCTCATCACCAATTTCAGCATCGCCAACATATGAAAGGTGGGCAACCTTGGAGCCCTTACCAACAGTTGAATTCTTTATCTCAACAAATGATCCAGCTTTGCTTTCATTTTTAAGGACAGATCCTTTACGCAGGTATGTGAAAGGGCCTACCTTGGCGCCTTTTCCAATAACAGATTCAGTGCAATTAGATTCAACAACTTTGGCGCCTTCTTCAACAACACAAGAATTAAGGGTGGTGCGTGGTCCAATAACTGCCTCAGATTTTATGTTGCTCGCACCCGTTATAGATGAGCCTGGATAAATTAGAACATCAGATTCAATCTTCACATCATGATCAATCCAGGTAGTAGTTGGATCCAAAATCGTCACACCATTTAGCATGTGCTGAGAATTTATTCGATCTCGCATAATCGCTGCGCACTCAGCCAATTGGGTGCGATCATTAATTCCTAAAGTTTCACTGTAATCATTGGACAAGATTGCATGAGATTTCTTGCCACTTGAATTAATCAAGCTAATAACATCAGTTAGATAAAGCTCCTTTTGAGCGTTATCATTTTTAAGATTCTTAATTACATCCCGTAATACCGCTAGAT
>OCVQ010002665.1_pt1 | contig 11393 bp, 6 predicted proteins | sample 1539061 | NCBI WGS metagenome assembly OCVQ01 (sample SAMEA3355526, study PRJEB22509) | marine metagenome | biome: marine; feature: river plume; material: water | place: USA | collected 2010-08-08 | depth 0.5 m | reverse complement strand
AAGACTATAGTGGCATAGCAAATAATGCGTTTGAAAATCAGTCTGGATTAACCTCTATCATTCTACGAGATACAATAAGAAACATTGGTAATGGCGTATTCCAAGGTTGTTCTAACTTAATTTCAATAGTTATTCCGGATTCAGTTACTGAAATGGATGAAAATGTATTTGAACGTTGCTCAAATTTGGTATCCGTAATTGTGGGAAATTCGGTTAAAAAAATAGCTTCAGATTCTTTCCAAGAATGTGGTAGTTTGAAAACGATACAGATTCCTACGTCTGTTACTGCCATTGGTAGCTTTGCTTTTTATGCGTGTAATGATTTAACTTCAATAGTATTATCTAGTGGTTTGACTAGCATTGAAAATAATGTTTTCCAATATTGCGCCAATATCACTGAGATAACTATTCCGTCATCAGTGACTAATATTGGAAATGAAGCGTTCATTGATACGACACATCTAACTAGTGTAAATATATCATCTTCTATTATTAAAATTGGCGAAGACGCGTTCAAAAATTCCGGACTATCTGTTATTACAGTGCGTCCAACAACTCTTGCTGAATTAAATAATAGTAATCCATCCCCGAATTTATCAGCGTCGTCTAACCAATTGTTTTATGGTAAAACTGGAGTAACTATTATACTAGATGTTTCACTGGAATCTACAAATATAGCAGTTATTAATAATAATAAATTTTTAGATTTTATTAAAACTAATATTTCGTCGTCATTTGACAAGAGCGATATGACTATTAGTGTCAATAACGTGAGTGATATATACATTGAGTATACCACAGTGATAACAATTAATAATATCAATCTAGATTCTTTATCTAAATATAAACAAACCAGCTTAATAAACGAGATCAAATCATTATATGCTAGAGAATTAGGCGTCGCTACAAATAAATTGATTGTCACTTTATCACCAGGTTCGGTGAATATAAATATTGGTGTTTTGAAAACAGATGTAACTGACTCAATGGTACCTATATGTTTTCCTATGGGAACCCCAGTTACTACAGATCAAGGAAATGTTGCGATCGACCAATTAAATCCAGATATTCATACCATTCGTGGAAAAAAAATAGTAGCTATCACTCAAACGAGACCAATATTTGATTATATTGTTTCTATCGAAACAAATGCCCTTGGTAAAAATATTCCATGTATAACAACTCAAATAAGCAAAGAACATAAAGTGTTTTACAAAGGTAAAATGGTAAAAGCAAAGGATTTAGTCGAATTGTGTAAAAATGTAAACAAGATTCCGTATACTGGAGAAACCTTATATAACGTTCTAATGGAAAAACACGACAAGATGTTGGTGAATAACTTAATATGTGAAACATTAGATCCAGAGAATATAATGGCGAAAATATCAAACGGAAAATGTAGCCAATCTATGAAAAACAAGATATATACCGAACTGAATAACATTATTAAAACGAATAATGTGGTAGCATACAAACATATGTGTGATTACTTGTCAGCAAATCTATAAAGATAGTGTTATGTGATATAATATAGATCATAGAGAGAAAATACAGAATAATCATATAATAATAATATAAACACAACATTTTATATTTATTAGGTTACAATGGCAATGCTTCAACAATATTTTAAATTAAGAGACGAATATAGAATTAAATATGGTAAAAAGACGATTCTATTATTCCAAGTAGGGGCGTTTTATGAGGTATATACAAAGGTTGATGGAAATACAAAGGAACTAACTGAAGAGCAAGTAATTGATTTTAAACGATTTACTGAATTGGCGTCAGCAAATAAGAATGAAACTACTCTTATGTTAGGATTTCGAGATTATGTTATTGATAAATATGTTGAAAAGATTCAAAACCATGGATATACAGCTGTAGTCTACAGCCAAGATACCCCCAATGCAAATACAACTAGGAGCTTGACTGGTATTTTCTCTCCTGGTACTTTCTTTTCAATGAATAACGACCAAGTTTCAAATAATGTATGTTGTATCTGGATAAATCGTGTGGAGAGGAACAAAATGAATACCTATGGTATGATTATAATTGGTATGTCAACGATTGATGTATTTACAGGTAAGAGTGTTTTTTACGAAGTAGTCACCGAAAACGTTCATAATCCAACTACATACGACGAATTAGAGCGGTTTGTTACTACATATAATCCAAGTGAAACGATTATTATTTCAAACATGGAAGAAAATAAAATAGACGACGTAATTAATTATGTAAAAATAGAAAGTAAGAAGATCCACAAATTATATAGTACAGACCAACAGATAAAAAATGCTGAAAAGCAAACCTATCAACATGAAATAATTAATCGTTTTTTCTCTCCCATTGTTTCTAATTCGATACTACATAATGGAATGGAGTTTGTTTACGCGATTCAAAGTTATGTTTATTTGTTGAACTTTGTATTTGAACATAACCCAAACCTCATTAGTAAAATTCAAGAACCCATTATTGAAAATAAAACGGAACGTATGTTGTTAGCTAATCATAGCTTACAACAATTGAATATAATTGATGATAATAATTACAAGGGTAAACTGTCTTCTGTAAGCAATTTCTTAAACAACTGTATTACACCAATGGGAATTAGAACATTCAAGCAGAATATACTCAATCCAACTACATGTAGAGAGAAAATGGAGAGAAAATACGATATAACCGAATATCTATTAACAACTGATTTTTGGACAACATGGAGAAATGAACTGAAGAATATTAAAGACATTGAAAAATTAAATAGGCAGATATATTTGCGAAAAATAGCTCCCCAGAGTTTATTTTATTTTTATGAGAATCTCTCTACCATTCGAAATATATTCTCTGTTTTAGAAAATGAAAGAGTGATATCTGTTTACCTACAAGACGACATAACGATGAATATAACAACTATATGTCACTCGTTTCAGGAAGTATTTAACACTACGTTTATGATGGACATGTGTAAAGAGATTAATACTATGGATTTTGATGCCAATTTTATAAATCGGGGCATAAATAAAGAGTTAGACAATTATATTGATTTACGCGAAGATAGTATGAGTAAATTAGAATCGATTCGTACATATTTGGACTCTGTCATAGCAAAAGGAGAGAAAAATAATAAAAATGATTTTGTCAAACTACATGAAACTGATAAATCAGGTATTATGCTTCAATGTACAAGTAGACGAAGCAATATATTAAACCAACTGCTTCCATCTGGTAAATACGCAGTCCAATTAGAATTTATAAATAATAGGGGCATGGTCGAAATATTTGATTTTATTCCGGATGTTCATATGAGTATTGCGACCGGAGCTAATGTAAATATTACAAACGAATTAATCAGTAAATGTTGTAACGATATTACAGAATCGAAACAAAGGATGAAGGATTTAATGTCCATTATTTATAATCAGTTTATCATCGATTTACAACAATACGAAAACGAGTTTTTAAATTTGGTTCACTTTTGTTCTACATTGGACATTTTACAAAACATGTGTTATATTGCGAATAAATACAAGTTTTTTAAACCAACGGTCAAAAGCGGAAAGAAATCATATATTATAGCAAAAGAACTGCGTCACCCATTGATCGAGCAATTAAACAATGAAGAGCTATATGTTACAAATGATATAAGTATTGGATTAGAAAAGGATTTAATGCTATTATATGGAACAAATGCGGTTGGCAAAACGAGTATTATAAGAGCATTAGGTATTAATTTGATTATGGCACAAGCTGGATTATATGTAGCAAGTAGTCAGTTTGAATTTGTTCCTTATACTGGAATATTCACGCGAATCTTAGGGAATGACAATTTGTTCAAGGGTCTTTCTACATTTGCTGTGGAAATGTCGGAACTACGAGTTATATTGAAAATGGCAGACAAGAACAGTTTGATATTAGGAGACGAATTGTGTTCCGGGACAGAACATGATTCAGCAGTAAGCATATTTGTTTCGGGTCTTGAACTGTTACATGCTAAAGAAACAAGTGCTATCTTCGCAACTCATTTACACGAAATAGTACGATTCGATGAAATTGAAAACATGAAAAAATTGGACATTAAGCATATGACAGTTTCGTACAATGTAGAAAAGGATATATTGATTTATGATAGAAAATTAAAAGATGGCCCCGGAGAAAGTATGTATGGTCTAGAGGTATGTAAGTCGTTACACTTGCCAGATGATTTTTTAGCAAATGCGTATGCGATTCGTCGAAAATACAACAAAGAGGAAGAGGGAATTTTGTCGAAAAAACAGTCCCATTTTAATAGTAAAAAAATATTAGGAAATTGTGAAGTGTGTAAGAAAAAGGTGGGACAAGAGGTTCATCACTTACAACATCAAGAAAAAGCGGACAAAAACAATATGATACATAATTTTCATAAGAATCACCCAGCAAATTTATTAACATTGTGTGAGGATTGTCATCAAAATATACATAAAAGTGGGAAACAACATAAGAAGGTGAAAACGAGCATAGGAATACAAATCATGGAAATGGACGAAGAATAAACACAAACATAAACAAACATACATTCGATAAAATAAAATATTAAGAAATTATATATAATGGATGGTGAACTAAATATATTGGGTCCACATATGATATCCGTAGCCATCGTAATTATTGGTCTAATTGTATTTTTCACAATAATAGAGCTTAATTTAAATCCAGTTCGAGATGTTCAAATAGAAAAACAAGTTGTTATTGAAGCATTAGAGAATAAAGATAGTAATGCTGGATTTTGTAAATCGCACGAAGGAGACAGAAATAATCTACAAGCTAGTTGTAGCAAGCTAACTAAGAGCAACTGTTTAGCAACATCTTGTTGTGTATATGCGAAAATGGAGGGTGTCGAGCAATGCCATTCTGGTGATATAAATGGCCCAACCTTTAAACGAGATCAAAATGGAAAGTCGAAAAATATCGATTATTATTATTTTAGAAATAAATGTACTGGAAATGGATGTAAATAACAGAATAATTCATATATTAACAAAACCATAACAATCAAACAGTATATTTAATTAAAAATTGATTTATATATAAATTACTATAATATATATATAACTCAATATGATTATACCTGTAAAGTGTTTTACGTGTGGAAAGGTACTCGGTAATAAGTACGAATATTACCAAAAAGAGGTAAGAAAATTGAAAATGTCTAGGGGGATGGAAGTAGACAAGGTAGTTTATTTAACAGAAGACTTTGTAGATAAAACGCCAGAAGGAGAAGTTTTAGACAAACTTGGATTAAATAAAATGTGTTGTAGAAGACATTTATTAACGCATGTGGATATAGAATAATTTCTAGATATAATATATAATATGGCAAAATCGATGAGGAGAAAGCCTTATAAGAAATCCGCAAAGAAATCCGCAAAGAAATCCACAAAGAAATCCGCAAAGAAATCCGCAAAGAAATCCGCAAAGAAAGGAAATAAATCGTCGCGTAAATATATGAGAATTTCATTAAAAAAACACCAAGCTGAATTCAAAAAAGCGATAGAACAGAGTTTTGCTGGAAGAATGCATGATGTTGGTCGCGCAAAGGCAATGCGCGGAGGTATGGTTTCCAGCCCAGCTTCTGGACCAGTTGGCTCGCCTTGGCAAAACGGAAATAACGTGACCCCAACACCGAATCATTTCGCAGTTAGCCCAAATGGAATAGCAGTAGGTGGTACACAATTAGCGCGTTCAACCAACGATGACTTTATTACAAAGCCTCCATTGAGCGGAGGAAAGAGAAGAAGAGGAATTGGAAAAAGACAAAAAGGAGGGTTTTTTCAAGAGATAATAAATTTAGGAAGAGGTGCCCAATACGGAGTTAACGGAGGTTATTTTGATTTAATTGGAAAACAACAGCCACTAAGTCAAAATCCTTATTCAACATCTCAACCAATTGGAAGCTCGGGTCTGTCAAGAATAGACCAATTGTCAGCCATACCGGATGTAAGACAAATATATATCGATGCGAATAATCAAGCGGCAAAGGTATAAATATGGACAATACACACAATTATAATTAAATTATAATTTTTTCTCCAAATATATCATAATGTTGAGCAGCATAAAAAAACTATGTACACCAGCTATGATATATTTTTTTATAAGCGTATCCACACTATTAGTAATGATATTTTCAAATTTGGGCAATAACAACCGTTTTTGTATGGGAGTATTTGAATGTCCTGTAGACAACATATTTCCAATTTACATAATAAAATTAATATATTTATTATTTGTAACAATTGTATTGGATTCATTATGTAAAAACGGATATAGCAGTATATCATGGTTTTTAGTGTTTTTCCCAATCTTATTCTATTTTGTAGCACTAGGTTTGTTTATGATAAAACAAAATTCTAATGTATTAGTTATCCAAGACGAACCGCAATATATGTAACTCATTATCATTATATTATATAATTGATTTTATATATAATATAAATTTAGCCATTATTGGGCGAAAAATTAATATGTTAAGGATAAGATTATAAAAAAATATACTTATGATATAATATAATATAGTACATATGAGCATAAAATACAACAATGCTACATGGAATATTATTGAAAAATTCTTTTATGATAATCCACAGGTATTAGTAAAACATCATATAGGGTCATATAATGATTTTTTTAGAACAGGTATGAAAAGTGTTTTCAAAGAGAAGAATCCGATCATTCTTCAAAAAGAACAAGACCAAGAAACAAAAGAATTCAAATATAGATGTGAATTGTATTTAGGTGGTAAAGACGGTTCAAAAGTATATTATGGAAAGCCAGTCATATATGATGACAATCGCGAACACTTTATGTATCCAAATGAGGCAAGGTTACGAAATATGACGTATGGTATTGCGATTCATTACGATTTAGACGTTGACTTCAAAATAATGGACGATCAAGGCAAGTTTCAAGAATCCAGCATAACTTACGAAAAATTGTTTTTAGGCAGATTTCCCATCATGCTTCAATCCGATTTATGTATATTGAATGGATTAAATCGAGAAGTCCGTTATAATATGGGAGAGTGCCGTAATGACTATGGTGGATATTTCATCATAGATGGCAAAGAAAAGGTAATTATTAGCCAAGAAAAATTTGCGGATAATATGCTTTATATTAGAGAAAATTACAATGAAATATACAGTCATGGTGCTGACATAAGAACAGTATCCGAGGATGCTTCCAAACCAGAAAGAACATTGTCAGTTCGAATTGTAGCACCAACAACTCAATATTCTAACAATCAAATTGTTGTCAATATACCTAATGTAAGAAAACCTATCCCATTATTTATTGTGTTTAGGGCATTGGGTGTAATATCTGACAAAGAAATTATTCAATATTGTTTACTAGATTTGGAGGCAAACAGTTCCATGGTAGATTTATTTATTCCATCGGTTCACGATGCTGGAAAAATATTCACCCAAGAAACCGCACTTGAATACATTAAAACATTTACAAAAGGACACGCTACCAGTTATGTATTAGATATCCTAATGAACTATTTTTTACCGAATGTCGGCGAATTGAATTTTCAACAGAAAGCGTATTCACTTGGTTATATTGTGTATAGTTTATTGTTGGTGTTCACCAAATTAGAGGCACCTACAGATAGAGATAGTTTCAAATTCAAACGTGTAGAAGTACCAGGTATGTTATTGTATGATTTATTTAAGGAATACTTCAAGCTTCAACAAGATAATGTCAAACTGAGATTAGATAGTGAATACAATTTGAAAAAGTCAAAAACGATTTACCAAAACGACTCGTTCAAAGATTTAATTACAAATAATTACGAACGAATATTTAACGAGAGAGTTCTTGAAACTGGATTTAAAAAGGCGTTCAAAGGCAACTGGGGATCGGAAGAGCATACTAAAAAAGTAGGTGTGGTTCAAGATTTAAACCGTCTTTCGTATAACAGTTTTCTCTCTCATTTAAGGAAAATTAATTTACCAATGGATTCCAGCTCAAAGGTTGTAAAGCCGCGTCTCTTACACGGATCACAGTGGGGAATAATCGACCCAGTAGACACACCAGATGGTGGAAATGTCGGTTTTCATAAACACATGGCCATTTCAACTCATATTACAAGTGGATGTTCCAGTTATCCAATGATGAAATTTATGAGAAGTATTTGTAAAATGAAATTACTGGATGAGTGTAACAATTCTTACTTGTTTAGTTCTACCAAAGTTTTTGTCAATGGTGCTTGGGTAGGAGTCATTACGACACCACAAGAAACAATACGTTTAGTAAAGAAATACAAACGTAATGGTTTATTACCTCTTTATACGAGTGTAAGTTGGAACATCAAAAAAAACGAACTTATCGTATTCACTGATTCAGGAAGATTATGTAGACCAGTGTTTTATATCGACGAAAAGAACAAGACAAGTCTCAAGAGAAAAGAAGTATGGGAAAAAATCAATAATAACACATTTAATTGGTCAAATTTAATAAGTGGTTTTGCTAAAAAGAAGGACGAAAATTACGACGTAAACACATGTATGTTTTATAAAATAAATGAATTATATGATACAAGTGATTTCAGCAATCTAGATAACACAGAAGGTATCATTGATTATTTGGATACCGCTGAAGAGGAGACGGCATTAATATCTACAGAATATGATTTTGATGAAACAAAACCGTATACTCATGTTGAAATTCATCCATCATTAATGTTGGGTGTCATGGGAAACCAGATTGTATTTCCAGAAAATAATCAATTGCCAAGAGATTTGTTCTTTTGTGGACAAGCGAAACAAGCAGTTTCTTTGTATCATTCAAATTTCTTTTCAAGAATAGATAAGATGGGAGTCGTATTAAATTACGGACAATTACCATTGATCAAAAGTAGATATCTACAATATATTAATAACGAAGAGCATCCATATGGTGAAAATGTGATAGTGGCAATTATGGTTTACGGTGGATATAACGTGGAAGATTCGATATTATTTAACGAAGGTTCATTAAAGCGTGGTATGTTCCGTACAACGTATTATAATATGTATGAAACACGTGAAGAAAGCTCAAAGGTAGGAGATACAACAGTAGATTCTCACTTTCAAAACATAGAAGACGCAAATGTCGACGGTAAAAAATATGGATATGATTATAGCGTATTAGATAAATATGGATTAGTAAAGGAGAATACTGAGATGGATGATAAAAAGGTGGTTATAGGAAAAGTTCAAACCAACCAAGCAAATCCAAATATTAGTATTGATGCATCCGTGTATCCAAAAAAGGGCCAATTGGGATTTGTGGACAAAACGTTCATGACAGAAGATGAAGCTGGATTTAGATTAGCCAAGGTGAGAATTCGCGAAGAACGAATTCCAGCAATAGGAGATAAGTTTTGTAGTCGATGTGGACAAAAGGGAACTGTTGGATTAGTCATTCCCGAGGAAAATATGCCATTCACTGATGACGGAATAAGACCAGATATTATAATAAACCCACACGCTCTACCATCGCGTATGACGATTGGACAATTAGTTGAGACCTTAATGGGTAAAGCTTGTGTTAATATGGGTGGTTATGGTGATTGTACCGCATTTGTTAACAAGGGATCTAAACACGAATTATTTGGAAAAATTTTAACAAATAATGGATATAATTCTAGTGGGAATCAAACATTATACAATGGAATGACTGGTGAACAGCTTCAAGCGGATATATTCATAGGACCTACTTATTATATGAGATTGAAACACATGGTTAAAGATAAGATCAATTATCGCGCTAGAGGTCCCATTGAAATGTTAACACATCAAACAGTGGGTGGCAGAGCAAACGATGGAGGTCTAAGAATAGGAGAGATGGAGCGTGATGGTGTTATTGCGCACGGCGCGACAAGATTTTTACAAGAATCTATGTTAACACGTGGTGATGAATATTATATGGCAGTTTGTAATAACACTGGAACCGTGGCTATTTATAACAATAGTCAAAATTTGTTCTTGAGTCCCATGGCCGATGGCCCGATTAAATTTAATACGACTATAGATAAGAATTTAAATATTGAAAACGTGTCAAAATATGGACGTCACTTTAGCATATTAAAAATACCATATGCGTTTAAATTATTAATTCAAGAGTTACAAACCATGAACATTCAAATGAGATTAATTACAGAGGATAACATAGATCAATTAACTAGTATGTCCTATTCGAACAATATCTTAAAACTATTAAAGGATGATACGCTAATGGACATAGACGGAGGATTAAGAATGGCAATTACAAGTGAAGTAAAGAATCGCATGAACGTAGCACGTGAAGGATCAAAATTTGATATGACGGAGCCAGATAAATTAAATGAGCCAATAGAAGTACCAACACAACAAAAACCATTAGAACCAGAAGCGTATGGTTGGGCATATTATAGTTATGATGAAGAAAGAGGTGAAGCTTATAAATCACTTATATTGAATAACAAAGGCGATACTACCGAGATATGGTTTGTTGGTGAAAATGACGGGCAATTGCCAAATAGATATCCAGCTGGTTGGAATATAAATGCGTTACTATATAATGATAAATCGCCCATAATGCCAAATATAATGATAGAAGAATTGAGCAACAATCAAGAACCAAATAATTGGAGCATTAGCTTAGATACCATACGACGAGATGAAAAGGGGAAATTATTTACATTGGGTGATCCAATAGTATCACATTATGTTCCAATGTCGCCAGACGTTCCTCCACCAAGCGTATCCCCCCCATATGCCCCGTATTCCCCAGTATATGATCCAAATTCCCCTCCATATGCACCGAATTCCCCAGTATATAATCCAAATTCCCCAGTATATGATCCAAATTCCCCAGTATATGATCCAAATACCCCTCCATATGCTCCGGATTCTCCAGTATATAATCCAAATAGTCCTGGATCGCCTCCATATGCACCGAATTCCCCAACATATGATCCAAATTCACCCCCATATGCTCCAGATTCACCCACATATTGGCCAAATAGTCCGGATTCTCCACCACCGTCATCGCAGATGGGTGGCGGTAGACAAGTAATTGTATTGGATTCTCAAAATCCAGTTGTTATTATGCCACCTCAAACATCTATTCAAAATAGTAGCAGTCAAATAAATCATAATATAGGCACTCCTATAGAGATAGAAACAAACGATATAAATGAAATAGAAAACATTGGTAAAATGATAGAACAAACTAAGCCAAACCGGGACGATGGTATAGAATTAATCATAAATACAGATTTAAAGCCAACCGAAAATAAAGAGGAAAATAAAGAAATACCAGAAGAACGTAAAACAATTAAATTAAATTAAATTAAGTAAATTATAATATAAAATTGAAATAAAATAAAAATA
>OCVQ010002662.1_pt1 | contig 11403 bp, 13 predicted proteins | sample 1539061 | NCBI WGS metagenome assembly OCVQ01 (sample SAMEA3355526, study PRJEB22509) | marine metagenome | biome: marine; feature: river plume; material: water | place: USA | collected 2010-08-08 | depth 0.5 m | reverse complement strand
CTGTCCTTGTTGTTTCAAAATCCTCATCCGATATTTTGAGGTTATCTATAAAGTCTGATAATGTCATTGCATCCTTACACTTCTCATTCAAATATATATTCATATTGAACTTATTATTACTATTATTATTATTTGCATTTGTATTATGACTATGTGTCATTGTATTCCCAATTTTTGGGATGATTTCCTTTACCACCAAGTTTTGTAAATCATTATGACTTGATACTAATGGGTTCACTATTTTCTCTATTATTTGACCCAAAAATTCTTTATCTATCCCTCCACTATTTTGTGTATTTTTTTCAATTGACTTTTCTTCTTTCTCTTCAACAAATTCGCAACTTTTTTTGTGCTTAAAATAACTCTGTCTATGTTTATAACTCTTACCACATACGCAGTCATATTCATTTGGCAGTTTTTCTGTCAGCATTTTGGAAGCATTTGTAAGTCGTTTGTGCTTACCTGTGGTTAAGTGTTTAGTGAAGTTGCTTTGTTTACAGCAAACAAAGTCACAAACTTCACAATAATTTTTTTCGGCATTTTCTGGCATTTTTTTGGAAGTCATTTTCCTTAATTTATACTGCCAAAAAAATCCTGGAATTTGAACAAATTTGAAAAAATGGTTGGTGTAAAGTGGAATTATTAAAAATAATAATCACTCCATTTACATCTGACACGATTTTTTGAAATTTTTGGAGAAAAAAAAGTTTGGGAAAAATGATTTTGCACAAGAATTTTTGTGCATTTTTTCAGACCAAAAATATGAGTTTCCATAAAAATGTGGTTGGTGTAAATCAACTATTCTGGATTTTTTAATCACACCATTTACGTCTGACCTGTTTTTTTGATTTTTTTTTGAGAGAGATGGCCTGCCCTAAAAATAAAAATGCACAAGAAAAAGCTGTGCATTTTTTTTTTTCGACCCACGTTCCTAACTCGATTCTGAGATATTTTATTGAAAATATCACCTGTTGGAGCAAATATGGGAGAGAACACTATATTATCACTACATACACCCGCCACTCCACAATTCACTCCACTATTAACTCCACTATTAACTCCACTATTAACTCCACTATTAACTCCACTATTAACTCCACTATTAACTCCACTATTAACTCCACTATTAACTCCACTATTAACCCCATATTGGGGAGCCCGTAGTGGGGCTAATTCGGGTGTTTAATAAAACCCAGAAATCGGTAGCAAACTCAGAAACCGGTAACATTCCTTTATTGGCTCTCTCTTACCATTGATCTTTCTCTCCGTTCTCTCTATAAAATAGAATTATTGTCTTTCATTGAGATGACGCACATTTTTGATTAGACACATTTTTTTTTGATTTCATCTTTTTCACTATTCAGAGAGAAAGAGAGAGAAGACTGGACCTTTCCTATTTTAATATTACATACCTTATTGCTACACTTTTTGGCTACAATTGTCGGGAGGGAAACACACAACACAATCAAATCCCCCTTTATATTCACGCAATTGGCCCTCTTTAAGTCATTTACATATATATATATTCAATCCACGTAGGAATTTCAAATTAATATACATTAATAACAACAAAAATAAAATAAAACAAAAATGTAATTTTGGTGTACACATTCGTTTTATTTCTTTTTTCGGTTCATCTTCTTATACTACTACACCACTAGACCCACCTTCTTCCCTTTTTGCATTTCCTTTAGTTTAATCCATTCCATACAGTCTTCCTTTCCCTCCCTACTTGCCGCCTTATTATTTTTTATCATTCTCTCCTTCTCCGCTTCCGTTAATACCAATCTTGGCTCCGTCTTCCTATTCTCCTTTCTCTCATTTCGTTTCCTTGCCTTCTCTACACGCATCTTCTCCAATACTCGCTGCACTTCTGACATTCCTTCTGACATTTATTCTTACCTTTTTTCATACCTTCACATTCCTCTCTTTCATTTTTTTCAATTTTTTTCTACTTTTTCTACTTTTTCTACTTTTTATACCTTTTTTCTATTTACTAACGCATATAACACAACATACACAAGGCATTACCATCTTCATCCTTATCATCATTGCTTAAATGTTTATCGCGGATTTCCCATTTGGAGGTAAGTCTGTCCCAATATTGTTCTTTCTCGTCAAACACTTTATCACACACATAGCACTCAAATGTTGGTAGATCCATTGGAGGAGGACCCGCCGAAATTTGATCGCGAAACGACGACTGATATTCATCCCATCGTTTTAATAATTCCTTTTTTATTTCGCTTTTTGATAAGTCCAACGATATAGGGCAACGCTCCATTTTTTTATTAAATGCTCTTCTCGCATTCTTTTTTTCCTTTCCGCCCAATTTTAATATATACAGAACCTCACACGGAGACACCGTTGCCTTTTTATATGTTGCGAGCTCCGAAGCAATCCATCTCATCTCGGGAAGCGTAAGACCTCTAAAATCTGGTCGCTCCTCTTGGACCATACAATAGCGGAGGTGGTAGTTTTCATTACGCGCCTTCCTCTCAGTGGGACAAAACAAACCCTTCTTATGGACCACACGACAATACACACATTCATTTCTCTTCACCTCTGTTTTCATCATCTTGATACTGCTACTTTACGCTCTATCTTTTTATGACTTTTTTTTTCTTTCTTTATTTCTTTCAATTTTTTTTAATTTCTTTCCTAAAAATAATAATTTTATTCATTTATTATTTTTTTCCCTCTTTCCTTTTGAGAAATATATTGTGGCATTTTCAGTCACGGTGAATAAAAAAAAACAAGGAATATTTTAATTCCTTGGGATTGCTCCCCCTCACGTTCATGTAAGGGATTTTCGCACACATACGATAATACTAAATATTGTGGTCTCTTATGTACCCTTAATATATAATATATACGCCTGAATGCTAATGATTTTATTGGTTATTTTATACATTTAAACACTTGGACTACTATTTTTACATTTTTACCAAATGAATGGCGGTGTATCCTTATCCTGTTTTATAGGAGGTTGTTATAGTTATACAACTACCCCTATATTTTGTATTTTTAAATAATTCCAATTCACCACTCTTAATACAATAGTGCAATTCTAAACTATTGTTCTCGCTTTATGAAACAATCACTTCGTCTTTGCTACGTGCTATTCAATCTGAAATGAAGTCGGGACACTACATAAACGAATATGAATAGTGTTTAACTCCTTCCCAAACCAGACTTGCCATTTATCTCATTACATATAGAGGGAACGGGATTTGCTTTTATCCAAGAATTTCTTCTCTTTCTACGATTTCTACGTCTAACTTTACGATTTTTTGTGATTTTTGGTTCAGCCAAGTCATTCCGCCCACCAAATCACCCATTTCTCTCACCCTGCAATGGTCAGGGGGATACAGTTTTACGACATATTAATCCTTGGTCATATATCAGAGGAAGGAATCGAACCTTCGACCTTTGGGTTATGGGCCCAACACGCTACCACTGCGCCACTCTGATTAACAAGGGGGGTTTCCCTTGGGATTGCTTCCCCCACGTTCCTGTAAGGGGTTTTCGCACACATACGATAATACTAAATAAGGGTGGCCTCTTTTTGACTCTTATATAATATACGCCTGAATGCTAATGATTTTATTGATTATTTTATACATTTAAACACTTGGACTACTATTTTTACATTTTTACCAAATGAATGGCGGTGTATCCTTATCCTGTTTTATAGGAGGTTGTTATAGTTATACAACTACCCCTATATTTTGTATTTTTAAATAATTCCAATTCACCACTCTTAATACAATAGTGCAATTCTAAACTATTGTTCTCGCTTTATGAAACAATCACTTCGTCTTTGCTACGTGCTATTCAATCTGAAATGAAGTCGGGACACTACATAAACGAATATGAATAGTGTTTAACTCCTTCCCAAACCAGACTTGCCATTTATCTCATTACATATAGAGGGAACGGGATTTGCTTTTATCCAAGAATTTCTTCTCTTTCTACGATTTCTACGTCTAACTTTACGATTTTTTGTGATTTTTGGTTCAGCCAAGTCATTCCGCCCACCAAATCACCCATTTCTCTCACCCTGTAATGGTCAGGGGAATACAGTTTTACGACATATTAATCCTTGGTCATATTTTGGTCCAAGTTTTACGACATTCGGGTCGTATAATACTCTCTCACTTTCACATTTTTACTTATACTCCCTCTATTCTTTATTTCTTTTTATTTCAATTTATTTTCATTTCTTTCAAAAATAATAAATTTATTCCTTTATTATTTTTTCTTTTTTCTTTTTTTTACATCAGACTAAAAGGATAACTTACCTTCACTCGCGTTGTTGACGCTACGCACACTTTTGGCATCTGACCACCATCCACTGTTGACTCACGACCCAATACTACATTTCTACTTACTCCACTTAACATATATCCATGACGAGGCACCAAACCTGCCTTCTTCTCTCCTCCACAAGTTGCACGATTTATCATTCTATTGCTTCGAATTCCTTGAACTCCCATTTTATATTACACTTAGATTTTTTTTTCATAATTCTTCATAATAGCAGGATTTTTCTTTCCCATCATTACATCATCTGTATTATAATATTTCCCATCCTTATCCTTAAAGTAAATGACACCATTTATTTCTTCAGTATAAACATCTACCTTAATTTCATCGTTCGTATCAGTATTATTTTGCAAAAGTAGTTCGGATTTTTCTTCATCATTCAATAAACCATCTATTACCCCGTGTGGTTGCCCCTTTTCGTGTGTTCCGCAATAATTACAATCTTTACGCTTACGCCTGCTACATTGCTCACCAATTGCTCGTTTCGCGCGACAACGTTCGCTACTACATATCGTGGTTTTATTTCGTTGTCTCTTATTAATATCTTCTGTTGATAATTTAAAATTCTCATAATCATAAATATACTTGATTAAATCATTTTTACTCGTAAATTCGTCACCATTTATTTTTGAACATACATCCTTCTTAAAATTCTGTATGTAATCATTCATCTTCTTATTAACTCTATTCTCCATTTTCATTATATCTATTAATCCAAATACATATAATAATTCAATTTTTATTTTAATAATAAAATTATCTTTTTAAACACGCGTTCATAGTATTAAATATATTTCCAGATAAACATTTTTCACTTTCCTCCACTGTCGTGCAATATCCTCTATCAATCCTGCAAAACTTTCTTCCCGTAACATTGGCATCTTCATTCGCACTAACTGCACTTGTTGTTTGATTTTTATATCTCATATTATTTATCAAATTTGTATCCTTTACTCTATTCCTTTCCTCATTGCCTTTATAATAATCGTCCATTGAATTATTCGCTACCTTTTGTAAAGCAGTTGCTCCTGATTTAATAGTACCAGTTGCAACATCTACACCAACTTTCGCACCCGTAGCAGTTACACGTGTAGTTTGAGATGCTGTATTACCTACGGTATAACCAAAAAAACGATATATCTCACGCATTACAGGCCCAGCATTCTCGATTGTTTCATCTGTAACACGACCAAATATATAAAATATATTAAACCCCACTAACGCCAATAGCAATATTACTATTATTACATACAACCAATAAACAGTTGCTTCATTTGATGTTGCTAATGGTGTTTCCTTAACCATATTCTTCAAAGTATTATTTACATTTTCAACCGTATTCTCAATTGCTTCATTAAATGCATTCACAGTATTATCCATTATATTTGACGGTGTATTTGATACATTGTTTAATCCATTTGGTAACTTATATGAAGGGGCAGACATAGACATTGAACTCATCTTTTACCTATTTGTATATATATATTCCATATAAAAATATATATATTTACTACAATTTAACAAAAACATTATTTACATTACAAATCTTCAAAAAAAGTATTTTTATCTAATCCACCGCCTCGTTGTGTTTTTTCTATATGCATGCGTGGTAAAGTATACACATTTTTTCCTTTTTTTTCCAAATTCTTCATACGTAATTTCCATTCTGTTTCAACATGGTTATGTTTTACATTTAAGTTAAAAATACTGTTAAATTCATTCAAAGAACTTCCTACTACTTCACATCTATCTATATTATTTTGTCTAATTCCGTCAATATCATTAGGAATATTTATTAAAACATTTTGAAAATTAGGTATAAAATATCTACCGGTTATTTTAATAATATGGGAATATTTTTTGATAGTTTCTGATTTGTTGTAAGCCCAGTTAATTTCGTGCATTTCGTGGACACCTTTTGCTGATGTATTTTTCAACATAGTTTGAATATATAAATCATAATCTGTATAATTATAACTGATTACTTCAATATTTGGTGCATAATATGGAGAATTTTTATCCTTTAGTTCTTTAAATTCATAACCCGAATTTTCAACAATAATAATAGGCAATTCACTATTTTTCCATTGATTAATTGTTTTTAAATATTGTTGCAATCTTTCCGAATTATTAGTTTGATTTGTCATTACCACTTGTTGTTGAATATTTACAGAACAAGTTAATAAAATAACCGGATTTATTTTTTCGGTATTATTATTCGTGAATTTTTCATTATTATTTGTAGTATTTGTAGTATTTATAGTATTTATATATGTGAATAATATGGTAATTATAAACATAAATAAAATAAAAATTTTTCCCATAAATGTATTTCTTTATATATAATAAAATTATATAATGTTTTATATTTTCTGATTAACCTTTATAACATAGAATAAACATCTAATTTATGGTCTAATTTACTTTTTGGTTTTACATATATTTCATTTTTCTTTATTTCAATAAACATTAAATCCAATTGTTTAGTAATATTATCTACACTTTTACTATCCTTAACTAACGGGATTGAAAAATCAACTTTATCCACTACCAACGAAATTGCATAATAAATAATATATCTTTTATGAGACCAACTTTTAGTTGTATATTTAAAAGTAAATAATTCAAACAAGTTTTCAATCATAGAATTTATCCCTTTCCCTTTATCCTTCGCTATATCAAATAATGCGTGCCATATTAACCATAACCCATCAATCGCATTCTTTCCCAGTCGGTCGGGAATAAAATCACGAAGTAAACATTCAATTTTCCCCTTCCTTTTTCTACACATTTCATCAAAATGAACCATCCATTCATACCAATAACAAGCCTGATTAAAATTTTCATTATCTTTACTTAAATTAAAACAGAATTCATTCAGTGACATATACAATTCTTTAGGGTCTCCTTGATTAAATATTTTGTCAATGTAATTCGTTGAAGGCGCTGAGAACTTGCTGCTCATTATATTTAAATCAACCTCCTTATCCTGTATCTTTACATATTGAAATTTCGTCTTTCTATTACTTTTACATATTATAACAACTGTGTCGAAAAACATTTTTCTAATATTAGGGTCGTTTCTCAACTGCAAATCATTGTTGGTTTTATTGGCAATCTCTTTAAATTGTTTTAATAACTTATTTACCAACAGTATTAAACGGGGGTTTGCTATATGTAAATACTCACAAGAATAATTAATTATTATATTCCATAAATCTAAGTAGTAACCACTTGCAATACATTCGGCAGTCCAGAAACAACTGGTTTCAATATTTGAGCGTGATATTTCGGATACTACCTCTTTTAAAACGGCGCATTTTTTATAACCAGAAAAACTCGTTTTACTAAAATCCCCTGATGCGCGTACATCATTTATAATTGTTATGCTCTTACTATGTTCATTAGATGTCATGTTTTATTATAATAAAAAAAAACATAACATATAACACATTTATCTTGTATATTTATTAATACGTGTAAATGAATCAACAGTATAAATTATAAATATGCCTAAAAATAAGTATAACACTATTTCCTCAGTTACATATTCCGTTTTTTTCTCGTTTTGTTTCTCTAATAATTCTATCAAATAATTTACCTTTACTTCTAAAGAATTACTATTACTATTACTAGCCGAGTTTTCACTCATATTTTCAATTACTCTCGGTTTATTAAAATTATCGGAAAAAAATCCTATATTTTCATAAGCAAAACTATCAGATGCGGTGCCTTCCGATATTTCCGATACTAACTCCGATGTATTACTTGGGTTGTCATTCGCGGGTACAAAATCGACTAATCCATCCTCATTTTCATCATTTTCATCTAAAACAAAACTAACCGCCTTTTGTTCTGTCTTATTTCTTAACTTTTTCTTTATATTTTCAGTAGAATTCAACCTCTTATTTTTATTGTCGGTTATAGGTTCATCACGCAAAAATGGCGCTGCATTTAAAGCTAAAGACATATCTAATATATATTACGAATATTTTTTCACATTTATTTTGTATTCTTTTTTTATATTATTATATTTATATTAATGAATAATTTACTAATCTTCTTAATTTTTGTTTTATGTGGTCTGTATAATTTTAAATATTCGGATTTTAATAGAAATGATAAAATTTTCACTACACAAATGTTGTTCTTCGTTGGACTGGTTTTTATTACAAAAGAAAACAATATTTATGGCTTATTATTTCTAATATGTATGATTTATTTCTCTCAAATTACTATGCACACCGAAGGTTTTTCAACCCTTAGTTATAGCGATTTAGAACCAATTATTAATACAGATACATATAGAGGTTCAGCCGGAGATACAGATACGGAAACTAAAAAATGCGATAAACATTGCAAAAAACACCCAGAAATAGTTACAATAATGGATAATTGTGTGATGAGCGATGTGATGCGTAAATCCTCTGAATCAAACCAAATACCCATTCACATTAATAATAGTAATAAAGACGTTATGCCAACATTTCAACCAAATAAAGACCTAAACCTTACTATTTGGAAATAATTTTTTTATAACCAATATATATCGTAACTAATTAAAGAATGTTTTTTAATAAATTTGATTCACACGTTAAATCATTAAATAATAGCAAATACTTTGCAGGCATAATAATGATATTGATAAATATCATTTCTAGATTTATTGATATTAAATTTAGTAAAAACCAAGAAAACTTTATAAAATATATATTCAACAAAGAAGTCCTTATTTTTGCCGTATCATGGAAGGCAACTGGGGATATTTATATGGCATTAATTTTAACCGTCATTTTTGCGGTTTCAGTGAATATCATTTTTAATGATGAATGTGCCTATTGCATTTTACCAGAAAATATGACAACGTTTAGCGACAGTCTTGATTTAAATGGGGATGGCGAAATATCAGACGAAGAAATTGCAAAAGCGAAAGAATTGTTAAAAAATGTTGAAAAAAAAAAGAAACGAAATGAAGTTGTTAGTCAAATGTCATATTTGAAAAATAATTTGGAATTATACCCGTACTCAGCATATTAAAATATAAATATTATATTGATTATTTCATATAATATTTAAACATTTCTTTATGATATAATATAAATGATACCTAAAATTATACATCAATTATGGATAGGAACAAAACCGCCTCCAACTAAATTTATGGATTCCTGGAAAAATAAAAATCCTGATTTTGAATATATTCGTTGGAATGAAGAAGAAATTAGTAAAAGAAATTTAAAAATTGAATGTACAGAAAGAATTAATGAAATGGAAGAAATTAATGGAAAAGCCGATATTATACGTTGGGAAATTCTTTACGAATATGGTGGTGTTTTTCTAGATGCTGATTCTATTTGTATTGAAAAAGTCGATGATATTTTACTTAGTTGTAAATGTTTTGCTGGTTGGGAACATGAACAATTACGTCCTGGTTTAATAGCAACTGGAACTATGGGATTTCCACCAAAACATCCACTTGTAAAAGAAGCAATTGAATGGATTAAAATGAATTGTGTAAACGTACAAAAAACGGGTAAACGTGCATGGATAACAGTTGGTCCGGGGTTATTAACAAATATGTACAATACTGGAAAATTTAAAGATTTAACTATTTTTCCATCATATTATTTTTTACCTATTCATTGTACAAGAGCAGAATATACAGGTCATGGAAAAATATACGCATACCAAGAATGGGGTTCAACGCGTAATAATTATGAAATAATGAATAATATTGAATTACCATCACAATTTTTAAAACCAACAGACGAAAATAGTGTTTCCATTTTAATTTCAAGTCTAAATACAAAAGCAAAATATATTCAAGAATGTCTTGATTCTATTAAAAATCAACAAGGTATTTTTAATATGGAAATTATTTGGATTAATGATGGTTCAGATATTATTCATACCACTATATTAAAAAAGATGTTAGATAATTTTATAAAAACAACTCGCTTTACTAAAGTAATATATTATGAAAACGAAGGTAATAAAGGTATAGGTTTTACATTAAATAAAGGTATTACAATGTGTAGTAATGAAATAATAATTAAAATGGATAGTGATGATATTATGGTACCTAATAGAATAATTAAACAGTTTAATTATATGAAAGAAAATTCTAATATTAAAATTTGTGGTTCACAAGTGCAAATGTTTGATAATAATGGCAATAATAAAGGTGTTTCTAATCATCCATCAATTACTTGGGAAGAATATAAACTAAACCCTAATCACTGGTTTATAAATCATCCAACTGTTTGTTATAGGAAAAGTGCTGTATTAGAAGCTGGAAATTATGATCAAAATTTAAAACAAATGTGTGAAGATTTTGAACTTGAACTTAGAATGTTAAAAACACACGGATATATTTATAACTTTTCAGAACCTTTATTATATTATAGATTACACGATAAACAAGTAACATATAATGGAGGTGAAGGTGGAAGAGATAAATGGAATGTTATAAGAAATAAGATAATAAATGGGTTGTTATTATAATGTAATTATAGTAATAGAAGGGATATTTCCAATAGTTAATATATTATATTTTGATGAATATTTGTTTAATATTGGATTTATTTTAGGTTTGTTATATTTATTCATCCATTCTATGTTATCTCGTTCTTGACTACCACCTTCCATAATTATAATACCATTTTTTTTCATTTTACTTATATAATTATTAAAAACAAATTCATATGTATCGCCATTATTAGCAATATCAATGTGTAAAATGTCTATACTATTATTTTCTAATAGTTCTAGTTGCTTATAAAAATCCCCATAATGTATAGATATATTTGGATATAAATGAAAATCTTTTTCTAATTTTTCTTTATTTGCAGCATTTCCATTAAATTCTTCAAATATATCATATCCTTCTATTAAGCAGATAGAATTAACTGTATCTGCCATTGCTTTTAAAGAATATCCATCTAATATTCCAAATTCAATAATTTTTAAGGGTTCGTGTAAAAAACAGATAGTTGAAAATATATCTTTATAATCAATATTATTTTTATAAGATGAATTCATTTTATAAAATATAATCAAAATTTATATTTATAT
>OCVQ010002659.1_pt1 | contig 11412 bp, 10 predicted proteins | sample 1539061 | NCBI WGS metagenome assembly OCVQ01 (sample SAMEA3355526, study PRJEB22509) | marine metagenome | biome: marine; feature: river plume; material: water | place: USA | collected 2010-08-08 | depth 0.5 m | reverse complement strand
ATTAAGTTAAATAGGACTCGCAGCAATGCGAGTCCTATTTACTTGCGATAGGCTTGTAAAAATTATTAATTAATAAGGGGAAGTAATTGCCAAGATTTATATTGCGCCGGGCTTACTTGTCGCTAATCACAATTTTATTAGTTTCAATGGTGGTTTATGGCGTTTTCTCCATCCTGCCATTTGATCCAGCAGCGCTCACCTGTGGCCAGAAATGTACGCCCCAAGTAATTGAAGCAAACCGAATAAAACTAGGTTTTGATAAACCAATTTGGGAGCAGTACTGGTTATTTTTATCTGGAATTTTTGTTGGAAGAACATATGGCGCAGGCTCAGCGGAGTTCTCCTGCCCAGCCCCAAGCTTTGGTTACTCATTTAATGAGAATATGTGTGTGACAGATATGCTCAAAGAGGCGCTACCAGTAACTATTAACTTAGCAATTGGTGCGTTTATTATCTGGATCATTGTTGGTGTTGGTCTTGGCTTATTAGCAGCAAAGTTTAGAGGCCGCTATCCAGACACTTTGTCCTCAGTTTTCGTACTCCTTGGCACCTCACTGCCAACATTTGTTACCGGATTATTCTTACTAATTTATGTGAGCATTAAATGGAAGATTGTGCCGCTGAGTTTGGAAGGTTATAAATCCCTCTTTGATGATCCACTTGGTTACTTTAGATACTTCATTTTGGGTTGGATTACATTAGCTATTGCCTACGCCGCTTTCTACACCAGATTTACCAGAGCAACGGTTTTAGAAACATTGGGTGAGGATTACATCCGCACCGCTCGTGCTAAGGGATTAACTGAAAGAGTTGTATTACTTAAGCACACTATGCGCGCTGTTCTAGCTCCAATCACTACAAGTGCTGGTTTAGATATTGCTGGCTTAATAGGTGGTGCGATTATTACGGAATCAATATTAAATTTAGCCGGGCTTGGCCGAATGACAATTCAGGCAGTCTATGAGTTTGATCTATCAGTTGTAGTTGCCACAACTATGTTGGCTGCCACTGTGGTTATTACTATGAATTTAATTGTTGATATCGCCTACGGTTATCTAGATCCAAGAGTGAGAATGAAGTGAAAAACCTACTTGAGATCAAGGATCTAAAGGTCACCTTCCCAACTGATGATGGTTTTGTTCACGCAGTAGATGGTGTTTCAATCTCAGTTGCCCCAGGGGAAACAGTTGCCATTGTTGGTGAATCTGGCTCTGGTAAGACTGTTACCTCCCTCTCTGTTATTGGTTTACATAACCGCCGGGTCACTCAAATCTCTGGCTCAATTATTGTTAATGATAAAAATGAGAGCCTAGATATCGTTACCGCTCCACTGGATAAAATTAGAAGTTATCGTGGCCGAGTTGTTTCCATGATCTTTCAAGATCCAATGTCCTCGCTCCACCCTTACTATCGAATCGGTAGCCAATTAGCTGAGGCCTATTTAGTTCACAATCCAGGACAAAAAGAGGCTGCAAATAAAAAAGCGGTTGAAATGTTGGAATTAGTTGGTATTCCAGAGCCACAAGTTCGAGCGAAGGAGTATCCACATCAATTCTCCGGCGGTATGCGCCAGCGAGTAATGATTGCGATGGCTTTGATGAATGATCCAGCTGTTTTAATTGCAGATGAGCCAACTACTGCTCTGGATGTAACGGTGCAGGCGCAGATCTTGCAGTTATTGAAGGATCTACAAACGAAATTAAATATGGGAATTTTACTTATTACCCATGATCTAGGAGTTGTTGCCCAGGTTGCTGATCGAGTCTCTGTTATGTATGCCGGGCGTATTGTTGAGCAAGGAAATGTGGATGATATTTTCTACTCACCACATGCCCCTTACACATTAGGTTTATTAAAATCAGTACCAAGAATTGGTGCTAAAAGCTCTGAGCGATTAAAGGCGATCCCAGGTCAGCCTCCTTCATTAATTAATCTGCCAACTGGGTGCGCATTTGCGCCAAGGTGTGAATACATCTCACTTGCCCCAAGTGGATCTTGTGCATCATTAAAGCCTGAACTTTTAGGAAGTAATGATGAGCATAAATCAAGATGTCATGTGCCTGAAGGTATGCGGGATAAAACATTTGCTGCTGAGATCAAAGGAGCACGTGCCTAATGAGTACGCCATTATTAAGTGTTAGAAATCTACAAAAGTACTTTCCAACTAGCCGAAATGTTGGCTTTCGAAAAGAGAAGCTGCAGGTAAAAGCTGTTGATGGCATCTCCTTTGATTTAATGAAGGGTGAGACCTTAGGTCTTGTTGGTGAGTCAGGTTGCGGTAAGACCACAGCAGGTAGAACCATTTTGAAGTTAATTGAGCCAACTGCTGGTGAGATTGTTTTTGATGGTAAAGATATAACCAAACTTCGCCCAGGTTTAATGACCCCATTGCGAGCGCAGATGCAGATCATTTTCCAAGATCCATTCTCAGCTTTAAATCCACGCCAAACAGTTGGCAAGATCATTGCTGCACCCTTTGAGATCCAAAAAGTGACACCAGAAGGTGGAGTTAAAAAAGAGGTTGCCGCCCTAATGGAGCGAGTTGGCTTAAACCCAGAGCATTACAACCGCTATCCACATGAGTTCTCAGGTGGGCAACGTCAGCGAATTGGCATAGCCAGAGCGATTGCACTTAAGCCAAAATTAATTGTGGCTGATGAGCCAGTATCTGCCTTAGATGTTTCTATTCAAGCCCAGGTAATTAACTTAATTGATGATCTGCAAAAGGCAGATGGCATCTCAATCGTCTTTATTGCCCATGATTTATCTGTTGTTCAACATATTTCTGATCGAGTAGCGGTTATGTATTTGGGCAAGATTATGGAGATTGCAAAGACAGAGGATCTCTTTAACGCACCACATCACCCATATACAACTGCGTTGTTATCAGCTGTTCCGCAACCAGATCCAAGATCTGAGCGAAGCAGAGAGCGAATCATCCTTAAAGGTGATCTGCCTTCACCAATTAATCCACCAGCTGGCTGTGTATTTAATACTAGATGTTGGAAAGCCCAAGATATCTGCCGAAGTAAGACACCTGAGCTATTAACTGTTGGTAAATCCCAGGTTGCCTGTCACTTCCCGGAGTAACTACCAGATTCGCACTCGCTCATCTGCTTTCATAAAGTGCTTATCATTTTCACTAACACCAAAAGCCTGATAAAACTCATCTAAATTCGCCACAATCTGATTACACCTAAATTCATCAGGTGAGTGAGGATCCGTTGCAATCCGTCTTCTTACCTCCTCGGCTCGATACTTTCCTCGCCAAGATTGCGCCCAGCCCATAAAAAAACGTTGTGATCCGTTGTAGCCATCAATTACTGGTGGCTGCACGCCAGCTAATGAGATCTCATAAGCTTTGTAAGCAATTGTTAGACCGCCAAGATCGCCAATATTTTCACCCACTGTTAGCGCGCCATTGACCTTCACATCAGGGGCAGCTGCGGGGGAGAGTTGGTCATACTGATCAATTAATTTCTTGGTTCGCTTCTCAAACTCTTTTCGATCAATATCACTCCACCAGTTAACTAGGTTGCCATCACCATCATATTTAGAGCCTTGGTCATCAAAGCCATGTCCGATCTCATGTCCGATCACTGCTCCAATACCGCCGTAATTGGCGGCGTAATCATCAGCTGCCACATCAAAAAATGGAGGTTGTAAAATAGCTGCTGGAAAGACAATCTCATTCATCCCTGGGTTGTAGTAGGCGTTAACAGTTTGTGGAGTCATATACCACTCTGATTTATCTACCGGTTTGCCAATCTTGTTGTATTCATAATCTTGGGAGTAGCTAGCAATTTGGGCAAGGTTGCCGATTAAATCACCAGCCTTAATTTCAAGCTTTGAATAATCCCGCCACTTATCTGGATAACCAATCTTGGGTGTGAACTTTTCAAGCTTTATAAATGCCCGCTCTTTTGTCTCTTGGCTCATCCAAGAAAGGCCTTCAATACTTACCCGGTATGCCTTAATTAGATTGGCAACTAACTCAACCATTTTGGTCTTGGCGATCTCACCAAAGTGGCGCTCTACATAAATCTGACCAACTGCTTCCCCAAGCGCGCCTTCAACTAAGCCAACCCCGCGCTTCCAACGATCCTTAAGTTTTGGAATTCCAGACAAGGTGGTGCCATAAAAGTGGAAGTTCTCATTAACAAAGGCGGTGCTTAGGTATGGACTAGCACCAGATAAGACATGCCAGGTCAACCAACTGCGCCACTTAGGCAGATCAAAGGTGGCCAATAATTTTGATAATCCTTCTAGATAGGAGGGCTGTCTAACAATCACTTGATCTAAAACAGATGCTGGCGTCTTTGAGGCGCTGATCCAAAGTGGCCAATTAAAGCTAGCTGCTAATTGCTTTAGCTCGGTGAAGCTCTTCTTGTTGTAGGTAGCTTCAGCATCCCTATCCTTCACCTGATCCCAGTGGAAGGCGGCTAACTCAGTTTCTATCTGAAGAACTTGTTGGGCAGATTCGCTGGGGTTTTCAAGCTTTGCCAACTCAAACATCTTGGCAACATGCTTTAAAAATTCTTGGCGAATCTCTTTGTACTCATCCTCGCGGTAGTAAGCCTCATCAGGCAGTGAGAGCCCTGATTGACCAAGGTAGACAATGTTTTTTGTGGAGTCTTTATTATCAGTTGAGACATAGGTATAAAAAAGACCAGATAAACCACGGGCTTCAAACTCACCTAAAGTTTTAAGAAAATCATCAACTGTTTTAATGCCAGCTGCCTTTGCTAAATCATCTGCAATAGGGGACAACCCTAATTTTTCAATGCCAGCCTCATCCATAAATGAGTTATATAAATCCCCAATTTTTTGGGCGTTACTGCCAGTAGATGCTTTGCTAGCTGCCTGATCTAAAATGATTTGTTTAACCTGTTTTTCAGCCTGCTCATATAGCCAGTAAAAAGCGCCATCACTGGCACGGTCCTCTGGGATGGTGGATTCTTTTAACCACTTGCCATTCATAAATCTAAATAGATCATCCTGGGGGCGAACCCCTTGATCAATGTGCTTTAGGTCTAGGCCGCTTTTCATAATGGGCCAACCTTATCTTTTCTTATATTAATTTTGGGCAATAAAAAATCCCGCCATTTGACTGGCGGGATTTTTTAGTTAATAACTTACTTTGAAGCCTTCTTACGACGACGACGCTTTGGAGCAGCCTTTGCTGCTTTCTTACGACGACGACGCTTTGGAGCAGCCTTAGCTGCCTTCTTACGACGACGACGCTTTGGAGCAGCTTTTGCTGCCTTACGACGACGACGCTTTGGTGCAGCTTTTGCTGCTTTCTTACGACGCTTTGCAGCCACGTAGATCTCCTATCAAAGTGGTTCGATCCGTCACCGAACCTGTTTCATGGACAAGCGTGGCACTAATTAGCAAAATATTCCACTAATTTGGCAAAATATATGAAGCGTGTCGCAACTTTATTTATTTAACATTTTATGCATTTTTTAATAAAACTTTTGCAATTTTTTGGTCAAAATTGGTAAAAAACTACTGGTGAGTTAATTATTTGGTGCAGTTTTACGTTTTTTTGCCTCTGAAACCGCAAATTTATTACTTTCACTGTCATATTTACGAAAATCTGGCAGTAAAGCGGTGAAAAAGAGAACAAAACCGATGCAAAGTAGGCCACCAGAGACCACAGAGGTACGAAGTGAGGTGCGTTCGGCGGTAAAGCCGGCGCGAGTTTGCCCACCTAATGGTCCAACTGAGTAAGAGATTAACTCCACCCCAGCTAATCTGCCCCGAAACTCATCCGGTATTGATTGATTCCACAACACAGAACGGAATAGGGCCGAAACCATATCTGAAGCACCTGCTAAGACTAGGAATATAAGAATTAGTGCCAGGTTATTTACTAAACCAGCAAAAGTTATTGCCACCCCCCACCCAAGGGCAGCTAAAAATATTGCCCGACCATGTTTTGTGTAATTTTTAACCCAACCACTTGTCACTGTTACCAATATTGAACCGATAGTGCCGGCGGCATAGAACAAACCAAGCGCCCATGGCGCACCTACTTGTTCTGCCCAGAATGGAAAGAGGGCAGTTGGCATTGCAAAAAACATTGCAGATAGATCTACAAGGTATGTGCCCATTAAATCCTTGCGACTAGTTGCATATTTAACCCCAGCCACCAGGCTGGAAAATGAAGGGTTTTCACTGATTTCAATGGGTGGCACACTCTTTACTCTGATCAAAATAATTAGTGATAAAAAGTAAGTTGCAATATCTAAAATAAAACCAGCACTGACACCAAAGATCGAGATTAAAACACCAGCAAGAGAGGGACCGGCAATCATTCCCATCTGCCAACGCAAACTCATCAACGCACTAGCTGCTGGTAAGTCCTTATGTTCAACCAACCTTGGCAATATCGCATCAGCACTTGGTCGCTGCAGACCATCAACTGCTGAAAAGAGTGCTGCAACTATATAAATCAGGGCCAGACTAGGTGAGGGCAGTAGTGAGTTAATTAAGAGAATGGCTGATAAGAAAAGGGCTGCAAACTCAGTTGCCCAGATCATCTTTTTGCGATCCATATGATCAGCTAGTACTCCGCCATAGAGGCCAAAGACCACTAAAGGAATAATCTCAACTAAACCAATTAAGCCAACTGCCAAATAGGAGCCAGTTAACTCTTTAACTTGAAAGGGCAATGCCACATAGGTGAACATGGAGCCGAAGTAGGAGATCAAACCTGAAAGCCAGAGCCGCCTAAAATCTGGATACTTTTTAAGGGGTGAAAAATCTATTGCTAGATTCGCCATTACTACCCCCAGGCATAAATTTAATTAATTAAAGCTCTGATCTGCAGTAGGAAATCTACCCGCTGCCACATCTTGTGCAAACTCATTGGCAGCATCACGCATTTCTTGGCGCAGATTTCGATAGGCCTTAGCCAGTTTTGGCATCTTTGCAGTTAAGCCCATTAGATCTGTCCAAACTAATACCTGGGCATCGCAATCAACACCAGCGCCAATGCCAATGGTTGGAATGGAAAGTTGTTTCCTAATTTCACCTGCCAGATCAGCAGGAACTGCCTCCAGTACGATTGCAAAAACTCCGGCAGCCTCAAGTGCTTTAGCATCATTAATAATCACTTGCCCTTCTTCCCCTCGGCCCTGCACCTTAAAGCCACCTAAGGCATGGACTGATTGTGGGGTTAAACCAAGATGGCCCATTACTGGAATTCCAGCTGCTATTAATTTTTGGATATGTGGCACAACCTTGGCGCCACCTTCAAGTTTTACCGCCCCTACCTTTGCCTCTTTAAAAAATCTAACTCCCGTTGCAAGTGCTTGATCAGGGGAGCTCTCATAGGAACCAAATGGAAAATCTGCAACCACCATCGCTTTTTGGCTTGCCGAAACAACTGCTCTAGCCATTGGAATTAACTCATCAACTGTTACCGGGATTGTGTTTTCAAAGCCAAGGAAATTATTGCCAGCAGAGTCACCAACTAGCAGAACTGGAATACCTGCTTCATCAAAGATCTCAGCGGTTATTTGTTCATAGCAGGTGAGCATTGCCCACTTTTGGCCAGCCTTTTTCTTGGCGGCTAAATCGGCGATGGAAATACGTGATGTATGAGCATTACTCATTACTTAACTCCTTTTAGATCAAGGCCATTACTGGTCCCTGTCTTTACTAGGTCCCCTTACTTTAACTTAACTCCCACCCGGTGCGCTACCTGAGGTACTCTTGAAAAGTGAGTGATACCGGTCAGATTCGAATTGCCCTAGCGCAGATCAACCCAACAGTTGGTGATCTAAGTAAAAATGCTGATCTAATTTCCAAGTACGCATTTGATGCTGCCAATGCCGGGGCGGTAGTAGTTGTTTATCCGGAGATGGTTTTAACTGGCTATCCAGTTGAGGATTTAGCAAACAGAGCATCCTTTAGGGCGGCCTCCATTGCAGCGGTTGAAAAACTTGCAGTGCGAATTAATAGTGAAGGTAATGGAGATTTAACTTTATTAGTTGGCTACCTAGGCCAAAATGAAGCAGGCCGGCCACAAAACTGTGTGGCAGTTATTTATCGCGGTGAGATTATGGCGACCTATATCAAACACCACCTGCCAAATTACGGGGTCTTTGATGAGTATCGAAACTTTGCCCCTGGAAATCACTCACTAGTTATCAGAGTTTGCGGGGTAGATATTGGTATTGCCATTTGTGAAGATATTTGGCAAGCAGGTGGACCAGTAGCAGAGCTAGCAAAGCGAAATATTGGATTACTACTTGTGCCAAATGGTTCACCATTTGAGTTAAATAAAGATGATGCCAGGTTATCTCTGGTTCAACAGCGCGCACTGGAAATCGGCGCCCCACTTGCCTATGTCAATATGACTGGTGGGCAAGATGATTTAGTCTTTGATGGCGACACAATTGTTACCTCCCAAACTGGGCAGATAATTGCCAGGGCTCCGCAATTTGAAGATGGCTTAATGGTGATTGATCTTGATGTGAAGTTAGCCTCTAGTGATCCAGATTTAATTATCTCTAACCCACCAATTTTAAAGTATCAAAAGATTAAAGCTGGTGTGGCAAGAAGGCTGGGGGATTTAGAGCAGATCTGGCAGGGGCTGGTGGTTGGCTTGCGAGATTATGTGGAGAAGAATAATTTTAAATCAGTAATCCTTGGCGTATCTGGTGGAATTGATTCAGCGGTAGTGGCAGCCTTAGCTGTAGATGCAATTGGTGCTAGCCGAGTCCATGGCGTGGCAATGCCAAGTAAGTTTTCCTCTGAGCACTCATTAGCTGATGCTAAAGAGTTAGCTATGAATACTGGTTTAAATTATCGAATCATTGAGATCGCACCGATGGTTTCAAACTTTATTGAAAACCTGCATTTGGCAGGAGTTGCTGAGGAGAATCTGCAGGCACGCGTGCGTGGTGTTACTTTGATGGGATTATCAAATCAAGAGGGGCACTTAGTGCTTGCTACCGGCAACAAGTCTGAGTTAGCAGTTGGCTACTCAACTTTGTATGGGGACGCCGTCGGCGGCTTTGCCCCGATTAAAGATCTATATAAAACTCAAGTCTGGCAATTAGCTAAATGGCGCAATGAATTAGCAATCTTGCAGGGGCAAACTCCACCTATTCCAGTTAACTCAATTAACAAAGAGCCAAGTGCTGAGCTTCGCCCTGATCAAAAGGATTCTGACTCTTTACCTGATTACAAAGTCTTAGATCAGATTTTAGAAATCTATATTGATCAAGATGGTGGAAAGCCAGCTGCGCTCGCTGCCGGATTTGATGCAGCACTTGTCGATAAGGTGGTTGGGTTAGTTGATCGAGCTGAGTACAAACGCCGGCAGTATCCACCTGGAACAAAGATCTCAAATAGGGCCTTTGGTAAGGATCGCAGATTGCCGATTACATCACATTGGAATGAGTCTTAATCTCATTTAAGCGTAATTGTTAAAACACGCAAATGATTTGCAATTAGCCTTAACCCAATTGGTACTTTAGATTTAGCCCATGATTAAATCAATGCAGAAGTGGCTGTTTACGCGCCGCCGGGTAATTGATTTTGGTCTTGCAACATCTTGTAGCTGCTAATACTTTCTTTAACCTCATCCCGCTTTGCCCTTTTTTTAAATCAACCAATTAATTTTTAGGAGAAATAAATGAAGATTTACAACGACATCACTGAGATATTCGGAAATACCCCGCTAGTTAAAATTAATAAAATTATGGATGGCGCCGCCGCTAATGTTTGGGCAAAGCTTGAGTTTTATAACCCATCTGCAACTGTTAAAGATCGCCTTGCGATTGCCATGGTTGATGCCGCTGAAAAAAGTGGTGAACTAAAGCCTGGTGGCACAATTGTTGAGGCAACCTCTGGAAACACTGGAGTTGCACTGGCTATGGTCGGGGCAGCCCGTGGTTACAAAGTAATTTTAGCGATGCCAGAGTCTGTATCAAAGGAGCGTCGTAAATTAATTAGAGCTTACGGGGCTGAGTTAATTTTAACTCCAGCTGCAGAGGGAATGAAGGGCGCTGTTGCAAGATCTGAGGAGCTAGCAAAATCTGGCGCTGTAATGGTTCGCCAATTTGAAAATGCTGCCGGTCCTATCATTCACCGCCAAACAACTGGTGAAGAAATATGGCGAGACACTGATGGCACAGTTGATGTTTTAATCTCTGGAATTGGAACCGGTGGCACGATTACCGGAACAGGCCAACTACTCAAAGAGCGCAAATCAAGCATTAAGGTGATTGGTGTTGAACCAGAAGCATCACCTATTTTAAATGGTGGCGCTCCAGGCTCACACCCGATTCAAGGAATTGGTGCAAACTTTGTGCCACCAGTATTGGATCGAAATGTTTACGATGAAATTTTAGATGCCTCTGCTGCGAATGCAATTAAGTATGCCCGTCGTGCAGGCAGTGAAGAAGGAATCTTGGCTGGTATCTCATCAGGTGCTGCGCTTTGGGCAGCTTCGGTTGTGGCAAAGCGAGCCGAGTTTGCTGGAAAAAATATCGTAGTAATCATTCCTTCATTTGGTGAGCGTTATCTTTCAACTGTTTTGTATGAAGATTTAACAGATTAAATGATCAAAGGCATAGTTGAAGATATTGATACTGCGCTAGCTAAGGATCCAGCTGCGCGTAATCGATTAGAGGTTTTACTTACCTACCCAGGCTTGCATGCGGTCTGGGGACACCGAATCTCTCATTTTCTCTGGCGCATTAATCTGAAGTTAATCGCCCGCATCCATGCAAATTTGGTGCGAAGTACTACTGGAATTGAGATTCATCCAGCAGCAAAAATCGGCCGCCGTCTTTTTATTGATCATGGCATGGGTGTTGTAATTGGCGCCACCGCTGTTATTGGTGATGATGTGATGATTTATCACAACGTTACATTGGGTGCGAAAAGCAATATTGGAGTTAGTGCCAAGGATAAACGCCATCCAACTGTTGGAAACAATGTTTTGATTGGCGCCGGAGCCAAAGTACTTGGAAATATCAATATTGGCGATGGCTCAAAGATTGCAGCTAATTCAGTAGTTACTAAAGATTTGCTTCCACAAAGTACAGTTGAAACGGGAGATTCTTTCGTAATTTAATTTATTTGCACAGTGTTTGCTTATGCAAGAACTTCCCAAAACATTTGCAATTAAATCTGTTATTTTTACCTTAATAAGTTAATTCATTACTCGAAAGGAAAACAATGTCAGTATTAAATGAGGTTTTGTCAGCAAATAAGAAGTATGTAGAGGGATTTGGTGAAAAAGGTAAATTAGCATTGCCGCCTGCTCGCCAATTCGCTGTTCTTACTTGCATGGATGCACGATTAGATCCAGCAAAGTACGCAGGATTATCTGAAGGAGATGCCCACGTTATTCGAAATGCTGGTGGGCGCGCATCAGATGATGCC
>OCVQ010002658.1_pt1 | contig 11412 bp, 9 predicted proteins | sample 1539061 | NCBI WGS metagenome assembly OCVQ01 (sample SAMEA3355526, study PRJEB22509) | marine metagenome | biome: marine; feature: river plume; material: water | place: USA | collected 2010-08-08 | depth 0.5 m | reverse complement strand
ATGTGTTCAGGCTAAAATGATATAAATACTATATATTCTATTGAACATATAGTATTTATATCATTTTAGCCTGAACACATTTCACATACATCATCGTTCTCATTTGAGTTCGTTTTTGACGGGTCGATTGTAAATTGTTGAGCCTGATGTTTCGCCTTCCTGCGTAAATAATACATTCCAGTTTTTAACCCCTGTTTCCAAGCGTAGAAATGCATTGATGTTAAACTCGAATATGTTGGGTCTTCTTGCCATAAATTCATACTCTGACTTTGACAGATAAACGCACCCCTATCACGCGCCATATTGATTACCTGTTTCATTGATATCTCCCATACAATCTTATATTTATTTCTAATATGTTCGGGGATGTGTAATAATTGTTGAACACTTCCTTTATTCGCGATTATATTATTTTTCGTGCTTTCATTCCATAAGTTTAATCCTATTAAATCGCGCATTAAATGTTTATTTACAATCATAAATTCTCCCGCTAATGTTCTCCTACTGTATATATTACTTGTAAATGGTTCAAAACATTCATTATTTCCCAATATTTGCGCTGTTGATGCTGTTGGCATTGGTGCAAGTAATAATGAATTCCGTAAACCGCATTCTTTTATTTTTGTTTTTAAATTATCCCAGTCATATCTACTGCTTGGTTGCACATTCCACATATCAAATTGTAGAATTCCTTTTGATGCCGGCGAACCATTAAAACTTGCATAAGCGCCATCTACGCACGCAAGTTCACAAGAACATTCCAATGCCCCGTGATATATTGTTTCAAATATTTGTTTATTCACTTCGCACGCTTCTTCGCTGTCAAAGCAAATATCCATTAATGCAAATACATCTGCCAAACCTTGAACACCTATTCCAATTGGTCTATGTTTAAGATTACTTTCCTTCGTTTTATCAGTTGGATAAAAATTAATATCAATTACATTATTTAAATTTTTAGTAATTACCTTTGTAATGTAATGTAATTTAATATAATCAAATTCCTTTGTTTTATTATCTACAAACTCACTCAATCCAATACTTGCTAAATTACATACGGCGGTTTCATTCGCATCACTATACTCCACAATTTCAGTACATAGATTACTGCTTTTTATTGTTCCCAGATTTTTTTGGTTTGATTTCGAATTACAAGCATCTTTATATAATAAATATGGGGTGCCTGTTTCCATTTGACTATCTAACACGCGAAACCATACTTCTCTTGCCAGAATTCGGTGCCTGCCTTTTTGTTCATTCTCATATTTTATATATAATTTATCAAATTCATCACCATAAACATCTGACAACCCAGGACATTCGTCTGGACACATAAAAGTCCAATATCCATCTTCCTGTATTCGTTTCATAAATAAATCGGGTATCCATAAAGCGTAAAATAAATCCCTACCTTTCATTTCTTCATCACCTTGATTTCTACGCATATCTAAGAAATTATATAAATCGGCGTGCCAAGGTTCTAAATATATTGCAAAACTTCCGTTGCGTTTTCCGCCCCCGTTATGTATTACACCATTATGAATTGTATAACTATGTACATCTTTCATTTGTAAATCATATAAAGTTCCTGTATAATTAATTTCATCTATATCTTTTATTCTGGTAAATATATTATTATTATGGGTAAAAAATTTACAAAATGTTTGAATATTTTCACCATCTCCATCATTACGATAGTTTATTAATCTTTTTATAAATTCTGTTTTTGGGATACGCAAACAATATGCTAATTGTTGATTTATAATTAAACCATTTCCTGTCATATGTTCTTCACCTATACGGTCACGAATATAACCACTCGTGGGAATACCCATGCGTAATAAAAGATAACGTAGACCTTCAATTAATATACGAGAAGTATTATCAAATACCACCTCTTTATGCTTACACCCGTCTGTATCTATTAATCCTTTTACAATATATTGAATTTTATGAATAGGCAAATGTAACCATTTATTGTGTATATATTTTTGTTTATCAGTTGTATACATTTCACCATATCTAAATGGTAATACTATATTTTTTGTCCATCTTACACGTGTTGTATTTTCAGTAACATCTGTTTTATATTTAATACATTTACTATTAAAATATTTTTCACAAAAATCAACTATATGACGTTTATTTACACTATGAAGAGATATATATCCATATTCTTTATCATTATACATACAACCATCACCCAATAAAACACCATACATATAACAATCGTCATCAGTTATGTTTGATATATCTTTCTCATATTTTGGTATAGAATAGACTAACATATCTTCCTTGGTAAGATTTGATGCATCTTTCCATTCCAGTTTAATTGTTTTATTTTCTAAACGTTTTTTAATTATATTATAATTCAACCCTCGTTTTTGTCCAGATAACACTAATATTGGGTGTTCTTTTGTAATTATTAATGGGTCTATTGAATGCATAGTTTTTATAGATAACATTGACCCAGTATATGAATGTTCTAATACATTTTCTATAATTTCCATCTCACCATTTTCATTTACAATTTTGGTTTCATTTGCTACAACATTTTCTATATGAATTGGTCCTTTGTCTGTGTATATAAACGTTTTTGGAACAACACACTGATCAACATAGCGAGCAGTGTTATTGAATACGCGTAGCATTGGAACAATACCATTTGATGTTCCATTTGTACCACGAATATGACTTCCAGCCGCTCTTACATTGTGAATATGAAGACCTATTCCACCAGCGTATTTTGAAATATTTGCGCAATCTTTTAACGTATTATAAATACCATCGATTGAGTCATCCTCCATTGCAATTAAATAGCAAGAACTTAATTGAGAACGGGGTGTACCCGCATTATATAACGTTGGTGTTGCGTGAGTAAAATATTTCTGGCTCATCAAATCATATGTTTCTTTAACGTCGTCAAAATTTTCACCGTGAATTGCTAGCGCGACACGTAACCACATATGCTGGGGACGTTCAACCGATTTTTTATTTATTTTAAATAGATAAGAGCGTTCCAACGTTTTAAATCCAAAATAATCCAGTAAATTATCACGCGTATGGTCAATCATTTTATCTAATACTTCTCCGTGTTCTAAAATAATATTGTGTATTTTATCATTTATCATTGGAACACTTACACCATTAACATCCTTAAAATGATATAATTGTTTCATTACCTTTGAGAATAAAGGTTCTGTATTTTTATGATAATTTGATACTATTAGACGACTGGCTAAAATCCCATAGTCAGTATGCAATGTTGATTGAGAAGCGCATTGTTCTGCCATTAGTTCGTCTATTTGTGTGGTTGATATATCATTATGAAGTTGGTCAATTATTTTCATAACTAATGCAGAAAAGTTTATTTTGATATTTTCTTCTTCGCCTATGCGTTTAATTCTATGTAAAATTTTATCAAATGACATTTCTACTTTACTCCCATCGCGTTTAATGACATTCATTTCGTCATCCATTTATAATTATATACAATATTTTATGTTTTATGTTTAAATCTATATCCATCCATATTTAAATAAATTGAAAATAAGGTTAGTAACGTAATTTTACATTAAATTAAAGATATTTTATTAATATAATGAGTCAATGGTCAAGAGGTGAAAAGTTGAGTGAAATTAAGAGTGATAAAAAGAATAGTAGTAATCTTAGAAATCAAGGTAATAATCAATGTAATACTAATAACAATAAACAATTCACACGAAGTGTTTCATTCGAACAACAACCTCATAGAAATCAAGGGTATAATCAAGGGTATAATAATAGATATAACAGCAATCAAAACAATAATAATCATAATCATAATCATAATCGTAATAATCAGAACATCCATCTTACTCGCGGTGTTTCATTTGATACGCATTCTAGAAACCGACAATGGCATCAATATACCCAAAATAATAATAACACAATTGAACCAGTATTGGAACCAGCAGTGGAACCAGTATTGGAACCGGAAAATACTACATCTACATGGAAAGAAATAATAGAGGCGAAAAAAAAAGAGGAATTAGAAATAATCAACGTGAATAACCCCAAATATTGGAATGGACCTTATTGGATTGGTCAATCATTTGTAAAGTCTATTAATAAAAATGGAAAATCCCCCGATTATAATAATCGGTTCTCTGGAAAAAATAATCAATCAACTCCAAATTCATTTGTTATTCCACATAGCGAACTTAGATATAGTAGAAATAATAAAGATTGGTATTCTACAAGGGAAGAAACATATCTCCCGAATGAACTTGAAAAGGTTGCGGATTATGAAAGACAACACGAATTTAATTGTTATATTCGGTTATGCGAACAGGATTATCAACGAAGTAAAATTGCATCGGATAAACACTATGCTGAAACTGGCGAACTTGATGCATTTGCTATGGAAAACAATAGACAAATTGAATATGAAAGATATTGTGAAGAATTCGAAACAAATTTAAATTACGACCATAATGAATATGATTACGAATATGAATAGTATACCAACCACATAACCAGGTCACATTTATTCCCTTTATTCCCTTTATTTCCATCTCACTTTCTTGTGTTTTTTTTCCATATTATGAGATGGAAATAATAATTTATCTATTGTTGTTTTTACACAAAATAAACGGTGAACTACAATTCCGAATACAAATAAAATAATTATTATGTTAATAAACTTGTATTGGGGGTTGATTATTTGTATAACATACGCTAGAACCACCGTCATTATGACATCAACAATTGCAATATCTAGTATGCGATACTTATGTGCTCCTTCCCCAACCTTTCCGAATATATCTCTATATTCGCAAAACATAATTGATATATTAGATTGATAAAAAAATGTAAAATATTATGTACTCCATTTTTATTTGTATTTGTATTCGTATTTGTATTTGTATTCGTATTTGTATTTGTATTCGTATTTGTATTTGTATTTGTATTTTTATTTGTATTCGTATTTATATTTATATTTAGTGTATCAATGTTGTTAATTCTGTATTATCTATCCCAGCACCTGGTGCAATAGTAAAGTCCCCCCCCATAAATGGGAATTCGGTAATAGTTGTTGAAGCATCATCTTCAGTGGTTGGTTTATATTTTTCAAGACAAAATATAAAACCATTTTTCATCCAAAATGTGTAAAATTCGCCTGTATGGTGCTTGTACATGTATTTTTGTTGTGTTGAGAACCTATCCATTGAGACACCAACAATGGATACGAGACTGTTTTTATTATTTAGAAACCCGTCGATTTGGAACTTTGTATCTTCAATCTCGCCCTCTGTTTGAGGTGGCATCATTGGCGTGAAGAAGTTACCTGTATTTTCTTTGTTGTTTAGTAGGTCAATCTCATAACAAACTTGTTGAACAATATTATTTGTCCATTCATCCACAACTACGTGGTCTATTTGGTCCGACAATTCTGTATCATTACTGCTTCTAACGTCGCTTGTCTTGCATTCCTCACTATTTTCAACATATATAGTCCCATCCTCATTAAATAAATCAGGAACATCATCACTATCACTATCACCATCACTATCAGTGTCATTCGTATATTCCCGTCTATTCTCTTCTCTCTTACTCCCCTCCCTCTTAATTTGACTCACAGTATCGTCAATCATCTTGTCCAATAGTTCTTGTTCACTCAATCGGCGTTCAACCGTGGTCAAATCAAATTCAACACCTGAGGTAAATGCTTTATCTTTCTCAACTGAATTAGATTGTCCCATTATTGCAATAGTTTATATTCGTAAATAATGTATAAAATAAATTCAATATATAATTCAATTTATTTTCATTTTTACACAACACTGTCATCGTCATCCCAGTTATCTAGCTCTTCGTGCTGTAGAATTATAGAACTTTTTCTAACTGGTTTACTAATGTCATTTATAATTCTTTGTTCCAATGAATTCTCCTTCTTATTCCAATTATGTATTTTTTCTCTATTGTTATAATTTAATTCTTTATTTTTAATAAAATATTTATTACGTGATTTAGTGTCCATTATGATTTCAAATTCCGAGCAAAGTTCTTGCTTCGTTTGTATTAATTCATTGTAATCCTTTTCCATATATTCGTGTATCTTTTTCCATTCCTTCATTTTATTCTCCGCGTCTGCGTGTATCCACAAATTCTTTGAATTCCATGGACCTAATACATCCATGCGATACTCTATTTTATTATGTAATATAGAATATTTTGACCTTAAATTTTGAATTTGTTCCCTAAGTTCATCCAATTTATAATATTTAGATATTGATAAAAGTAATGTTATATATGTAGAAATTGTAATAGATAATACGGAAATGATAAGGTCGTTAATCCCGAATTGAATACGCGTTGCCTGCATAAATCCAGAAATGGTAGAAAAAAAGATAACAGATGTTTGTATATTATTTACGTTATCATTCAAATCACCATATTTCAAATCCAATAAACGTTTATTTTCTTTGCATTCTTTCAATACGAATATATTATTTCTTCGTAATCCAGCTAATTGATTTGAAAATATAATATATTGCTTTTGGACGAACCACGAGTTTTTATCATCTGTATTTGCTAAAAATAATGACCCATTACTTTTAGGTATATCGCTAGTTATATCGCTTTTATTATCGTCATCATCGCCATTTTTTTCCTCAAAATTTGCGGCAGAATTTGAATCAGAATTATTAACTTCAACTACACTAACTGCTGTATCACTTATAGACGCAAACACATTTTGTAAATTGCTTGTTATTTGTTCATTATTTACATTATTTACATTATTTACATTATTTACATTATTTACATTTTGACCATTGTCAGATGTATTATCGCCCAGTTGTAGTTGTAATGTTACATTATTACTTAAATCGTTGGTAGACATAAAAAAGTATATATATATAATTTTGATATTATATATATATTTTCAATTACGCAAAGAATTATATATCTTTATGCAACAACCAAAAATATTCTTTAATTTGCTCTTTTTCTACCTTTCGTTTATATTCGCTTATTCCTTTTAAACGATTATATGTTTTATGTTCTACCGGAATTTTTTCAACAACGCCAAAACTATTTAAAATTTTATCCAACTTTTCTAATTCAATTATTCCACCATTATTATATGAGAATAATATGTATTTTGCATTCGTATTTGTTATTAAATCTTTCAGCGCGTTTTCTGCGTGACGACTACTATTATATACAGATTTCTCCCAATTCTTCGGTTGACCTCTATTTGTATCAGGTATTTCCTCTTTCGTATTCCAATTATTTATAATATCAAGTAAAAAATAATATATGTTATACGGGTGTTTATTATATGGTGGGTCGTAATAAACGAGGTCTAATTCTGGTATTTTTTTAACCCATTCATTTGTATCCATTTTATCAACATTTACTTTACATTTGTTTTGCTCTAATACTGGCATTTCCAATATGATTGGTTCCGTTATTCGTTTAACATCAATATTATGTTTGCCTCCATATTGTCCAATATCTCCATTCTTATAAAATGCGGAAAATTGTCCATTTGTATTATTATGGACGGATGATTTTACCAACAATGATGCTAACAAAAAAGGTTTATATTTTTCGGGAACTGTTTCAATATAGTTTCTTAACACATCAATGCGTTTTCCATTCTCACAAGTAAAATATGCACGTTCATCTTTTGCGATTTTTTCATTGTTTGGTGCCCAATGTTTACTCACAAATGGGTAAGAATATTTTTTTGTTTTATTTTCAGCGTGGTTGTTAGCAGTTTGAATATATTTTTCCAATTCATTTAATTCGTCATCGCATAAATTGGATAAAAAACATTTATTTAATGTTTGACTATATCCTGCAATATCGTTGGAATATAATTTTGACGCCTTTTGTTTAAATAAGCGTGATACAACACCAGACCCAGAAAACCCATCACCAATAGTTAGTTTCCTTTTTTCCTTTTTTTCAAGCGTATCAACTATTTCACTTATTATATGCAACAATTTACGTTTATTTCCCATATATGTTATAATTTGTTTTGTTAAATATTTGTCACTCATCTATACACTAATGAAGATTTAATATTATACAGTATAACGACATTTTTACTTTATACCTTTTCAATCAAATATGTCAATTCTGTCAATTCTGTCAATTCTTTTTCTGTAATATGTTTTTGGAATCCTAATATGTAACATATATCAAATATATATGACTCTTCCCCACCTCCTTCAATATCTAAGTCTAATATATATTTGACGCAAAATTCTGGGGTGAGTTTTTGGGTTGCCAAAAGTATTTTTGCATCAAGATGATTTTTCACAATATTCTGTTCTAAAATATCAATTGAATATTTATTTCTATTATTGAGTAAATCGGTATTTGTTACGTTCATTTTTAGTTGGGTCTAATATACAAATATAAGCGAATATTCTAAACCATTTGTTATTATTTTGTGTGAAAATGAATATAATAAAAATTGAAAATATATAAAAGTATTACATTCTTTTTAATTATACAATAATATGCCCGTTCAAAGTAAAATTAATCAACCAATTTGCGACCCAGAACCAGAATATAAAGCACTAAGCTTATTTTCTGGTTTAGGTGGTGATACTCTTGGTCTAACGAATGCAAATGTTGAGGTTGTTGCATTCAATGAATTAGATAAAACATTTTGTAAATCACACGAAGAAAATTTCCCAAACTCTGTATTATTACACGACGATGGTGTAAATGACATTGCAAAATTACCAGATGAAATATTTGAAAAATATAAAGATAATGTTGATATTATATTTGCGGGGTTTCCTTGCTTTGTTGCCGGAACAAAAGTTCTTACCAATTCAGGATATAAAAATATTGAAGAGGTTGTATTAGAAGATAAATTACTAACTCATACGGGAACATTTCAAAATATTATTAATTTACAAACAAAGAATTATACTGGTGATATGTTTCGTTTAAAAATTAAATATCATCCCGAAAATATTGTATGTACGAAAGGGCACCCATTTTATATTAGAGAGAAAACACAGAATTGGAGCACAGAATTGAAGAAAAATGTTGTTACATTTAAACAACCGGAATGGAAATCCGCAAAAGAATTAACAATGAATGACCATTTTGGTATGAAAATTAATGAAAGTAATATTATACCAAAATTTACATTTGATAAGAAAATTAATAAATATAAAACCGAAAAACAAACAATTATACTTGATAATCCTGATATGTGGTTTATGATGGGTTATTTTGTAGGAGATGGATGGATAGAAGAAACAACAAGACCGGATGGACGATGTATGAATAAGATTAGATTTGCGATTAATACAAAAGATGATGATTATGTATGTCGTATAATTAATAATATATTACCAATAACTGACAAAAAATGTGCTTCTGGAAATAAGTGTAATAAATATGGTTGCTCTGATTTTGTATGGTTTAATATATTAAAAAGTTTTGGTAAATATGCCCACGGTAAATTAATACCTGAATGGGTTCAAGACGCACCAACTGAATATATTGAACAATTTATAGATGGGTATAGGATGGCGGATGGGTGCATTAAAAAGAATGGTTCAACTAATTTTACCACTGTATCATACAACTTAGCATTTGGACTACAACGTCTCTATTTAAAATTGGGATATATATTTGGTATAAGTAAAGATATTCGTCAAAAAACAACAGTTATAGAAGGTAGAACAGTTAATCAAAGAGATACTTATTGTGTTAGTGGATATACCAGAGAAAATAAAAGAAATTATTCATCCTTTATTGAAAATGGATATGTATGGTATGCTCCATTTAAAATAGAAAAGGATGAAAAGGATGAAAAGGATGAAAAGGAAAATATACAAGTTTATAATTTTGAAGTAGAGAATGATAACAGTTATATTGTAGAAAATACAATTGTAAAAAACTGTCAAGGATTTTCTGGCGCGGGAAAAAAATTAGCTGACGACCCGCGCAATACATTGTTTAGAGAGTTCTTGCGAGCTGCTAAAATTATAGAACCGACAATGATAATTGGTGAAAATGTAAAGGGATTATTATCGCGTAAAACAACATCTGGAGAACCATATATTGATGTTATTGTAAAAGAATTTGAAAATATTGGTTATAATGTTGAATATAAAGTTTTAAAGGTAAATGAATATGGTGTTCCACAAAAACGGGAGCGACTTATTATTATTGGAACAAAAGAAGGTAATTCATATAAATGGACTAGTAAATTTCCTGAACCTTGCAAAGAACAACCGAATTTGAAAAATATAATTAAATACGATATGACAGGGTCAGTTCGTGTTGACCCAAATTTATTTAATGGAATTCCCGAGGAATGTATTATTACAAATATGTGTGATGAAAAAAAATATGAGGAAGATAATGGTGCACACCCATACTTGAACCGCTTACATAATGCAGATGAACATTTGCGAACATATCAAGAAAAAACGCACGATAATTTGTTCTCGTTTGGGAAAAGAATTAGTCCTATTCATGCTGAAATAATTGATATTCGTGGCCCAGCAAAAACAATTATTTGTACGTATAATCATCAGCCAAGATTTTTCGTTCCAATTAAAAACAAATCCGGGACTTATTTGCGAACAATTTTGCCGGATGAATTAAAGCAAATTCAAGGATTTCCAGCTGATTATAAAATTATTGGAAATAATAAACAGCAAATAGTTCAAGTAGGCAATGCAGTTCCTCCCCCTTTAATAGAGAAAATTGTTAAAAATATTATTGGGGGTGGGAAATAGTCGGAAATACGCCGACAAAAAAGAAAAATAATACAAAATAGATTTTACAAATTTGTATTATTTTTATCAACATTATATTTTTTCGCAATACTAGTCCCCAATACATCCAGATGTATCCTCACTACCAGCACCAGCACCAGCACCAGCACCAGCACCAGCACCATCACCCTCTTGCTCTCGTAATATATCATTTATCATAACTTCCATTGCTTCATCTATTGCTTTCCGTTTGAGTTCCTCAAATATTTCCTGTTGTACATTTTCTCTTAATTTTGCTCGTTCTTTTTCGGTCAACTTATTTTCTGTAAACATTATACAAAATATTGGGATATTATTTTTTGTAAATGCGTATATTCATTATTCATTATTTATTATTCATCAATCATTGCAGTTTCTTTATCAATTAATACCTCATTTGCAATGTTTTTGATTATTTTTTTCGTGTTTTTCTCATTGAATTTTGGGTCTCCATCGCCAAATCGCATGGTAATTACATTCATCCATTCTGTATGGTAAGGACTTTCACTCTTCCAGCAATTCTGATGGTCGTCTATCCAAACAGGGAGAAATTTATTCGCTTTCCCCTTCGCTTTGTCTATTGCTCTTGACAATATGGATTTCTTCCCATCATCCTTTACCCATT
>OCVQ010002649.1_pt1 | contig 11431 bp, 8 predicted proteins | sample 1539061 | NCBI WGS metagenome assembly OCVQ01 (sample SAMEA3355526, study PRJEB22509) | marine metagenome | biome: marine; feature: river plume; material: water | place: USA | collected 2010-08-08 | depth 0.5 m | reverse complement strand
ACCTCAACCCGAACCTCAACCCGAACCTCAACCCGAACCTCAACCCGAACCTCAATCCGTACCTCAACCCGAACCTCAATCCGAACCTCAATCCGTACCTCAATCCGTACCTCAATCCGTACCTCAATCCGTACCTCAACCCGAACCTCAACCCGAACCTCAATCCGTACCTCAACCTCAACCTCAACCTTTAACTATAGATGATATTATTAGAAAAATGGCTTCTAGCAAAAAAGTCATTAATGATGAACCTGAAGTAAAGATACATCAAACTGAACCTCAACCTAAAACAGAAACTGAAACTGAAATTAAACCTGAATATATTAGTTCGTTAAAAAATACAACAGACCAAAAAATAGAAGAACATGAGCTACGTATTACAAACGCAATGAAACGATACGACCAACATATACCAAAACTCGTTTTTATTGTTCCTTATCGCGATAGACCAACACAGCGTACGTTTTATTCATCGCATATGTTGAAAATTCTAGAAGATTTACCAGATACATATTATAAAATTTATTATATCCAACAAAATGATGGTCGCGAATTTAATCGAGGTGCAATGAAAAATATTGGATTTTTAGTTATAAAACATCAATATCCAACCCATTATAAAAATATGACAATTGTATTTAATGATATTGACGTAATGCCTTACACGAACGAATCAATCGATTATGAAACATCGGATGGCGTAGTAAAACATTTTTATGGGGTTAACACTGCGCTTGGTGGAATTGTTTCAATTAAGGCGACTGATTTTGAAAAAACAAATGGATTTCCAAACGCTTGGGATTGGGGATATGATGATGTTATTTTTCAAACTAGAATAACCAAGGAAAATTTGACAATCGATTATTCGCAATTTTCTTTGTTAAATGACGGAAATATGATTTCATTAAAGGACGAGGCCACGAATTTACGATTAAAACAAAGAAATCCCAATAAATATAATATATCTAGAACCGACGGGTTCAATACAATTACTGACTTAAATTATATTGTTAATATGGAAGATGGTAGTGTTACGGTTAATAACTTTAATTTAACTAGTACAATCCAGCCAGTAGTAAGAAGAAGAGGAGTGTTATTCTAAAAATTTGTATTATATAATATTTTTATAGCCAATCCTATTTCGGTTTCAGTTTCCCAAATTCCTGAAATTTTTATGGTAAGCGTATTATTTAGAATACAACGATTATCTATACTTTTTTTAATATTACCGGAATATAATTTTTTTGATAAAATATCAACCGGTTGCTTATTAATATTATTTACTTTATTGTAATAGTCTAAGACTTGATATTCTATATTTGTAAAGTAGTGTAACCAAGTTAAATTTTCTTTTTCGTATGGTTGATAGGTAATATTTAAATATTTGCTGTCATAATTACATGTCATATTATATATAGGAAATTCCAAATATAATCCATTCATAGTAAAATATTCATTAGAATAAATAAATTTTGTAAAAACCCCATCTATTATTGTATTTGTCTTTTTTTTTAATAAATTTATACTTTCTATATTAAATTGGTGTTTATGTAATACAATATTCATCGTTACATATATATAAATTCTATTTTTAACTAGTTTCAATACTAACTCTATTACGGTAGGATGAACTCATTCATTCAATCAAATCATAAACATGGATACTTTGATGTTGGTTCGCCGGAATTCAAGTACAATATATTTAGAAACGGTAGGGGGTGTAAATTATACACCTGCGAATATGTATATTTCGAGTTTCATTATATTATATTATAATATACTATTATAATATAATAATGTCAGCAATATTAATGAACGAAACCCCTATAATTAAATGGAAGGGGCAAACTTTTAATCAAATTGTATCGTATATTCAAAAGAATGGTGATATCCATAATGTTGCACTCGATAATAATATATTTTCTGCTCTTCCATTGAAGGCATATCGTCGAGAAATCGCAACCGGTGTTTGTAGTAATAGTCGCAATTCTACTACTATTAGCGGATTAACTCGTCCAGGAGGGTCTATCATGAACTCATCGAGTTCTAATTGTAGTGGTTTAGTTAATATAATAGATTTTAATTTAATAAATAATTCTAGCGATATTCCCGGATCATGTATAGCCGAATGTGTAGTTGGAACCGCAGCGTCAAACGCAAAAAGACGTGTTCGTAGCAGTGGCATGATAAAAAGACAATTTGATTTATCTACAGACAAACCCAAATACTATACTGATTCAAGACAATATTTAAATAGTCGCAATAAAACGTACGAGCAAAATAACTTTCATTATTTCCGCGAGGGGGATGTAACTGCTACTCCTGGAAGCAGTTTATCCGTTTCTAATATATATACCACCAATACCACAACTGATTGTAAAAGATATTATATATCTACAGATACGTTATTTACCTATCAATGGGTTGCTGGTAATCCAACATTTGCTAGTACTGGGTCTCAGCCAACAGATGAGAATGGTACTATAATAACCGAATTAGCAGGTCAATATGGGAACTTCACAGTAAATCTAAAGAAAGGATATTACGATGTAGATAATATAAACTCGGCTTTACACGCTCAAATGATATTAAACGAACATTATTTTGTAAATACACGAAACAGTTCAAAACAATTCTTTATTAACTTTGTATTTAACTCATCCACCAAACTGATAGAATTACACATTGACCCTATCTCACAAACAATGATAGATAATGAAGGATTGGTACAACCAACCATTGAAACCGACATAGGAACCAGACCGCCGGTATGGAATGTACCCGAATCGCCACAGATACCTATTGTTGAGATTGTGAATAATGAATTCAAGGATGTTATTGGATTTACCCCGAATATGTATACGATTGCGAATCAAACAACCAGTTATGTAGTGTCTTCTACAACGGACCCCGCAATCAAAGTCAGATATAATCGTGTATACTATAAGCCGAATAATTCCCAGTTCGCACAACAAGGTGCGGTATCATCTAGTTCTCGTGTAGCAAGATTAAAATATAATACGGTTACTAACACAGCTGCTACGTATAGAAATGCGTATGGTTTACATGTAGCAAACGCGCTAGCATATGGAGTGCCTGCGAATGGTTATACTATAAAGGATAAAATAGGTTATCCGCTTCCAAATACACCAAAATTCACATCAACCGGTGAAATGGTTCAATGTGTAAATGTATCCATATCTGGATAAATCATTTGACACAATAATATAATTTTTACTATAACTGAATAATGTAAAAATTATAAGTCTTTATGATAAGGGATATTATGTTTATTACACCAATATATACATTTTGAACTATTTATTTTCAATAGCTGGTCTATCTTTTCTTGTTTATATTTATTTTCGATTAATGATATAGTATAATGTATATTTTCGATTTGTTGTTGTCCGAAGACAGCGTTGTATTCTTCTATCTTTACTAAAAAATTACTAGTCAATGGTATATTTAAGAATCGAACCACTTTTTGATTACCGTTATTGATAGCCATTCTTTCAAACGCATTATACAATGCAGGGTAAAACAAATTGTTAGACGAATATAAGAAGTTTTTACATACTACGTACTTTTCAGAATTAGCATATCTACTTGTATATGGTTTAACTATATATACAGTCTCATAAAAAGAAGATAATATATATAATAAATCCAACGTATGTTCCATAAAACTATCAAATATTTTTAAAACAAAGCTTCCCCCCTTTTTCTGCATTACTAACGCATAAAATATTTGTCCCATCAGTAAATCGGCTATATGAATTTCTTGATTATTAAAATCAACTGAAAAATCAAATCCACCGTCACCAGTGATGAGGTCCATAGATGACCCATATTTTTCCTTACAGTATACAAAATTATCTATTGACAAAATATTTCCAGTTCCGTCCTTTCCTTTTTCAATGGTAACGTTTTTATTTTTCTTTAGAAATGTTTCAGTCTTTTTCCATGCAGGAATATTTGGGTCATTTTTATCGTCCAATATAGTCATACCTATATAATTATCATGAATACACTTTCGATGATTTGCGATTGCCTCAATAAATCCTCCAGGTCCTTCCGCCAAATGAAAAGAATTGATAGGTTTTGAATCAAATTTTAAATTAAAGGTGTCAATCATTTCAATCATTTTAAAATATGACCTTGATAATGGAATATATTTGGATACACATTTTTTTCGAATAGGCAAAGTTGTATGTATATACTCATATGGATTAGTATATTTTTTATGGATGTCCCATTCGTTCTCTATTTCTTCTAATCGTTGTTTTATTTCAGATAAATACATTGATAATGAATTTGAAATAAAGGGGGGTGGATTATTATCAGATACTATGTAATCAATATATTTCGGTATAAAAAAATTTGTGCGGGGTAGTTGATAATATGACATGAAAATATTATAACAATGATAGCTATTATGTAAAGTATAGATATTTCTATATTGTTTATGATTCCAACCTTATTTCTGTAAAACAATCTTGTCCTTCTTTATTTTTCTTGTAGTTTTCTTCTGCACCAACGGTTCGGTAGGTAATAACTCAGATGGTTCGATCTCATTTCCTTCTAATATATTATCGACTATATTGCGAGTGATTTCTTCTTTATTTAATATTATCTCATGCATTTTTTTCACATCTAAACTACGAACCTTTTTAAACACAAAATAACGATTCATAAATGATATTTGTTTTTCTTCCGGTGACATATACATTGCTTTACCATAGTTGTTTTTATGATTAGGGTTTTGTTTAATTTCTTCGGTCATTGACGAATATAATTCTGAAAACATTCCAGTTCCGTCATGTAATCCCAATTGGGTTGCTTCTTCTGATGTGACTAGAACAAATCCATAATCCTCCATAATACGTGTTAGGTAATCAAAGTTTACCAAATATTCACGGAATACTTTATTGATACTTTCTTGAAATACATTAATGGCATACCCTAGACTCATTTCTTCATCCGGAAATCCAGTTTTATCGTACATTTTGGTTATTTCAAAAATTTTACGGTCATTTTTCATTATAGTTATACCTTCATCCGTATTCTTGTCTTCGAGTAATTTAAATACAGTCTTACCGTCATAACAAGTACCTATAAAATACCCATTAATTTTGGTACATTCTGCTACATTTCGAATAAAGTTGTGGAACGTTGTTTTATTCTCAAAGAAATAGTGTATAGCAAATTGACATGAACTAACATTAAACCCGGTTTCAGCTACGCCGTATTGGTTGTATACACCTTTACCTAACAAAGATATATCTTTGGGACCATTTCCAAATACAGCCTTTATTATTTGTTTATCTTTATCAGTCCCTACCGCTTCCCCGTTACGAATATTCAGACTACTATTACCAGTTACAAATAATGCTTTCGGCATTTTAGTATATTTCTTATTTGCTTGTATAAAACGAGTACAAGCGCCATCCATTTGATTATGAATATTATCCTTGGAAACATCTATTCCAAATACAAACTTCACTTTAGACCGAATCCATTTTGACATATCGCCTGCCTTACCTACCGCATAATCAATTAACGTATCGTCTCGACTAGATACACCGGTTATTAAACTATTCTTTACAAATAAATTGTGAAAATCACGTAACCCTTGTGTGCTAGTTTCATCAGTTGAACGATTATAATACACATCATTACGTTCATACTCAGGTAAATTTTCTCCGGTTGAAATCATAAATTCTGTGATTGGTTGGTGAATAGAATGCCAGTTATTATTAGCAACATGATAAGCATTTCCGTAATTTTTTAATCCAGCACGAAGTTCAGCGGTTTTATCATATCGTACACGTAATGGTACCCATCGCCACCCATCCTCATTATTTAATTCATATTTGAACTCTACTATCATATCATCTTCAAAATATTCCTTTTCTTCGGTCATCATATACATATTAGTTTCTTCTCCTTTTAATACAATATTACATAAATGGGCTTTTTCATCATACGGATTTGTTGGCTGAAAAGGAACTGGTTTATATGAGTCCTCATTATCTATATCCTGTGGCGAGGGTAATTTATCATTTAATATATCTTGACATGGGTTCAGATATCCATGTTTACGTTCATCAAATCCACATCTTAATATGAGGGTCTTGTATTGAATAACTTCTTGGTTTCCTTCCAAATTACGTCCTTCTTGGAACATATGATGTATTTCATCTCGTCCGGTTTTGTCTTTCTTCACCGAGACTAAGAAATCAATTGTGTTGAATTCGGCGGGCTTCCATTTAAATGATTTATCCCACGTTGACTTATATAATGGTCCAGGTTGTCCGTTCACTCGGTCGCCGCCTATTGGTAGGTCCATTGGTGTAAAAATTAAACCATCCGTGTTATATTCAAACAATCCGTCATTAATATCTGATAATTTTTTAGAACATGCGTTGAATATTGTCCCATAGTCAGAAGATGAATTGAAACCTTTACATTTAACCATTAAATCATTAGATTGTTTATTTTGGTTAGGTTGGATTTCATCATTCGTCGAGGTTTCTAGAATTGAAATAGGTTTTAATAACTCGATTAATTCATTCAATAATTCTAACCGAAATTTCTTTGATATAACCTCTCCTTGTTCTTGTTTTTCGTCGGCGGTGTCTTCAGTTAAGTACCTTATAAATGGGTATTCGCGTACGGATTTGCCATTAATATAATATATATCAAACCCTGCAAATAAGTTTAAGTATTTCCCATATTTGTCTTCTCGAATATGTTCCCCGTCTAATAAACTATTGAATATTGTTTTTTCGTTTGTTTTTGAACCCGTAAAAATGACATTCATGTTTGTATCGATTAAATATATTTTTCCGTTGCTAGCTATATATAATAGTTTACGTTCACCGTCTGCCTTTTCAGTAACACAATAATTATCTCGGATACTTACTATAGTGGTATCTTCTTTAGATTCGATAATGTTTTCAAGCTGTAACGTAAATGAACCCGGACCTATAAAATCTTTTGGATATATACGTTTATAGTTATAGTCTGCGCCACGAATCATCAACATATATGAACGCAAAATATTATCTTGTTCGCTATACGAAATCGGATATTTACTTTCTTGTAACCCACTAAGGACTATACGAATACATTTACGTAAATCATTCATCAAAGTACGTATATTATCGTATGATGTACCTGTACCTACTTTTGTATTGTCTATCTCTAACTCGATTTCATATGTTTCTTGACCGGTAAATACTTCCGCTTCTTGAACTGTATATTGGGGAACCGGGATGCGATTCATGCGCTTCGAGCTTTTCACAATACTTAAATCAGCAAATATGGGGTACTCGTCATGGTAAAATCTTACACGATTCATAGAACGAAATAGTTTTTTAGAATCCGTCCATTTAGATATTATGTTTCTAGCTAATCCTGATTGTGTATTGTAGTCTTGTTCGGTTTGATAAGACACTCGAAAGTTGAAATCTTCCATATCCAATTTTTTAATATATTCGCCGTTTTTATTCATTGCGGACATCTTCTGTGTAAATTTTATCTTATTAAATAATGTAGACGGCATATCGATAACCTTTTGAATATTGTTAGTACGACAATACTCTTGAATTAAATCTGTCCCTACTATTTCAGCACGCACATTTGATATTTTTATTTGTCCGGTACGATTATCCGCATACTCATTTTGGATACGTAAAATTTGAGTACCTCGACTATTTTCAGGTTTGAATCCATACGCATAGAGTTGTTTGACTACATTGTCATAATTCATTTTATTAATCGGTCTCGCAATATTAGGATTCGTACCAAAACGAATTTCTAATTCACTTATCTGTCGGTTTAAACCGAGCATAGGGTTACTTTCTAAATAATGACCTACAATACGTTCGAACTCTTCCCTCTTTTGTTTTTGAGTACGCTGCGATTGTTCGGCATTACCTCCCATCTTGAGCGATTCCGTGTTCGTATTTTCGGACATAATATAATATATATAAATCATATATTATTTTATATCTCTTTCAATTTTGTATCTTTACTCCCATCGAATTTTATTATACACCAGTTCATACAATTCTTGTTTTTTGTATTTTTTGTCATTGTCTAGCAAATCGAATTTTCTTGCTTGTTCCATAAGTTCGTCTATTTTGTAATTTGAAATAGTCTTCAATGGTCTCAAATAACTTTCTAAACATATCATTCCTTCCATATCCAAACATTTGTCTGTGGTAAGTGCCTCTATATCCACACTATATGTATTATACCTTTCACGATAAATTGCATATGTTGGTAATTCTACGTCTGAATCTGAAATTAATTTAATATATACCCCTTTGTTGTTATCTATTATATACACATTTATCTTGTAAAGTACACATAACCCCATAGCCATATTGTAATTAATGGCTTTTGTTATACTCATCAGGTCGGATGTTAATTCTTGAATAGCAACATTAGTAAACTTGAAATTTGTATTTTTCATACAGGTTTTATCTTTCTGTATTTTGTCAATCACCTGACTCTGGATTTCGAGTTGTTTGACTCGATGATTACGAGTAATTTGTTGAAAATCGTTATATCCATAATTAATAATATATAAACACCAAAATAAACTATCGATTAAACATGGCCGAATACGCTCTGGTTGAATTGATTTTGGTTTTGGTTTGAATAAAAATGGATTATTTAATATAAGAGCCGGAGTATCCTCTAATGTATCTATTGGGACTAATACGTGGGTCGATTGGTCTGTTTCTTGTTGTACAAGAGTAGCTCTATTGGTTGTATACATATGTGGATTTATCATCTTAATTATTTGTGACAATTCAATTGGTGGATTGTCATAAAAAAATAACTGTGTATATAAGTCTGTCATTGGGTATCGTATCTGTATACTAACATCTATATCTCTTTATCTTCTTTATAGTTGTTACTTTATAGAATGGTATGATATAAGGTTATTACCCGACTCTTGTTCTGATATTATGGTCTTAAACTCTTCCTTTTGGAATTCTATAGTTTGAAGTGTTTCATCTTGTTCTTCAACATACTCTATGTATCTAGTTAATTGGTCTATCACTTCACTTGGTAAAAATGACATGTTTACAAATATTCCGCTTTTATTTTCATTCAGTTTACATAGATTTTTAGATAGTATTTTTAAAATCTCTATCTGATGAAATTTATTTAATCCTTCTATCTTTATTTTTAAAGCATCTATTTTGTTTACGCCGACGGAATCCATTATAGAATAATACTAGTAAACTTTATATGATTTACAAATACTATTCAATTGTTTCTTTATGTATCACGGTTTCTTTCAGAATATTATGTATAATTTTATTCTCAAAACGTTCATCTTCTTCTTTACCGTACCCACCTAACGAAGCTTTTGTATATTCGAAGAATTTATTGCATTCGGGCGTATCTAATATATCATAATTGGGGTTATCTTCTCTCCATGAGTGTACTAACACTTTATTCTTGTCAGCAACTATCCGAATGGCTTTACGTAAATGTGTTTTATTTTCATCTTCTTTCTCCCATTTATCAGAATCTTTTACATAAACTGTTTCTCGCTTTATATCAGTACAATGAATAGGTCTTATATGTGGTTCCATATCACGTATACGTTCCACCATGATATTTGAGATACCTTTTACATATCCTACTTCACCTGTATTTATAAAATCATTTATAGTAAGCTCTATCGATTGAATAAAGTCATTCAAATTGATAGCATCTTTACATGTCTCATTCAAGAATACATTCAGATTGAACCGATTGTTATTGGTTGTATTGTTAGTCGTAGTATTATTAATTGTATTGTTAGAATTCTTTGCTAAATCAATAACTAGCTTATGTAATTCTTTATTTTGTTTCAATAACTCGACTATAATATTTGTGTCAATTGGTTGAGATATATTGGATGATGTACATTCTATATCAATCTTCTTGATATTACATGACTTCCTATGAAAATGTAATCCTTGTCTATGCTTATATTGTCGACCACATTCACATATAAATTGTAATGGGGGTTTTGGGGTATTTTCGACATTATTTATCATTAATTTATGTTTTGTAGTAGATAAATGACGATTATAATCCTTTTTATTACTGCTTTTAAACTCACATAGATGACAGTTGAATTTACATGGGGTTTTATGGGTAAATTTCGTCTTCATCGTATCTTCGCAACTAAAAATTGTATTATTTGTTGTTTCAGATTGTTTCATTTTGAGATGTCTTGGTCGTTTATTATGTTCTTCTTGCAATTTACGTGTATTAAAATGGACCCGACATGAATTACAATACAATACCTCTTTGGGGGGATTTATGATAAATTCCTTTTTTGGTTTTGGGGGAGGTAACGGTTCAATGCTGTTTAGTGTAGCCTTGTATTCTTCAAAATAGTGTTGTTCTTGTTTCTTCGCGGAATATAAATCTTCACAATTATGGAATGCAATTATTTCCATGGTCCAATTATCCCAACCCATATTGTCTCGTATAATCTTATATACTTTACAATTATAGTTCGCATGCTTTGTATTTATACAGCCTTGTTTGTGTGCGTGTTTTCTCTGAACGAAGTTAGTAGTATGACCTATATATAGTTCTTTTACCGAAGGGTCTTTACAATAAATCTTATAGAATATAGTATTGGAATAATCAATCTTAACCTTAGGCATCTTATAATAATCTTATATAAAAAACTTTATATTAGTTATATGTTAAGATATATCAAAGTATTTTTCTATATAAGTATATCAGATGTATGGTAACACTTTTTCAAATAAAAATATCATACGACCGCATACCAATAACAAACCGTTTTTTTGAAGGGAATTTTACGAAACTATTTTGACAAAATCGAAAACGGACATTTTATAATTGTCCATTTTTTATTTTCATCGTCAATTCTTTTTCACTTTTTTAGAAAAAATATTCAGAATAAAAGTATTACATTGTATGATTCAAGACCATTTTTTACGTGAACTGTAAATACATTGTTTTTCTATTTGTTTTTTTCTAATATCATCTTGTCTTAATTTGTGTTTGTGTTGGTCTAAATTAATTTTATTTATTGCTCTTTCTATAGTATTTTCATACCTTAGATGAGCTGGCAAATTAGATTCTTCAACCTTATATAATTCTATATCTTTGTAATGTTGGTCTATAAGAATTTTTCTATATTTTGGGTCAGTCCCAGTTAGGTCTAGTTGCATGACTCCTTTGTAGCCATCAATAATATTTGGATTCATTTCAAATAATATAGTATTACTTGAAATGTTATGGACGTTATCAATTTTACCCTTTTTACATTTTCATTGTTTATGCCACTGGTTCTAGTTTAATATTATTTTGGGTCGCCTCAGCGGCAGCTTTCTCTGCGGCAGCCTTCTGAGCCGCAGCCTTCTCAGCGGCA
>OCVQ010002645.1_pt1 | contig 11448 bp, 11 predicted proteins | sample 1539061 | NCBI WGS metagenome assembly OCVQ01 (sample SAMEA3355526, study PRJEB22509) | marine metagenome | biome: marine; feature: river plume; material: water | place: USA | collected 2010-08-08 | depth 0.5 m | reverse complement strand
ATACCCAAGCTGAAAATTTTGTTGGTTTAACTGAACTAAAAAATGTATTTATTACAATTCCTTCTCAAGAAATACCCACCTGTTCTGGTTATTTAGAAATTAATGACCAAATTGTATACAATTATGAAAGAACCTTAGACCAAATTACACGACTAAAACAATCCAAAAATAATAAAGTAAAACAAGAACGAAAATTAAAATTCGCAAAAACAGAAAAGGAAACGACGAATACAGACTATTATATTGGTATTGAAAATGATATAAAAATGAATATTATACAATCAGAATTAGATGTAGTCAATGCTGTATATGATAATACTCATACATTAAAAATAGAAGAAGAAATTAAACTCAATATTAAAGCATATTCCGATTATATAGATATGATTCAATCTTTTTTGAAAAAAATAGATTATTTATATGTTGATAATAAGCATATATTAACGCGTGAAATAATAATGACCAGTGAAAAATATCAACAATATTTAAAGAAATTATTTAAGGAAATAATAGATTTATCCATATTTATATCTAATTATCGTATGAATGATGAAAAAATTCAGATTAGTATGAATAATACAGAAAAAAAAGGTCGTCTTGTTACACATACTAAATTTCCAAAAAATAATTATTTTGAACAACATTATGAATTTACAGATGATAATATAATTCGCGATAAACAACAATTGCTCAAAAAATTAATCACGGTGTTATTCGTATTGGTTAAAAATATTAAAAACACATATGATTTTTTAAATGCAATAATTAATACTTATTGGGTAAAGTTGAAAAGTGACGAGAAAATTGACAATTTTATTAACATAATTGATAAAAAAACAACAGAATATAAGATACAAAGGAAACTGAACCAACGATTATTACCTACGAGTTGGATAGAACGAATTAAATTCTGGTTTATTCAACCAAAAGTAAACGGCAAATATAAAGGTACATTAGAAGACTATTTTCGTTATATATCGTTCTGGTTTGAACAAAATAAAATAGTAAATGACTTTAGAATATACAATATAAATGACCAAAATACATCAAATGTAGATTATGTTAATTTTTTATTTGGAAATATTATGAAAGAACGTGAAAGAGAAGTTAATAAAGATGAGTTACTTGATGATGAAGTATATGAAACTGCACAGGAATATTTAGAAATTGTTGATGGTATTAAACACAGAATAAAAAATACTTAAGATATAATATACTAAAATTGATTTTAAAAAGATTTTTTAAATCAAATATAATAACACAACAATAATGGTCTGTACTACAGTAATGAACAATATTATAGAAGAGCGATATGAACTTTGTATATGTTTGGCTCGTATTGCAAAGGAAATAGATATTAAAAACAAAGAAAAATGGGAATTCGGGGAGGAAACTCAGGAAAAATTAGATATATTTACTATACCCAGCCAAATTAAAAAAATGTTTGGACAAAATTCAATTTTTTGTTTATATATTATATAATGAGTAAAAGAGACGTGATTCATCAAAAGGAAAAACTGTTTTTATAAATCCGTCATTATCATTTGATCCTGATTTCTCAAGTCTATCCATATGTTTTATAATAAGAAATTAAAATATTTAAAAACATGATATTATTCTATTATATAATGTTGAAATATGCAATTGACCTAAATAAATACAAAGATAGAGATCAGAATGCTGATTATCACGAAGAATATCAATATCTTAATTTGCTAAAAGATTTAATGCAACATGGCACTCTTGAAGAGGGTAGAAACGGTGTCGTTCAGACTGCTATTGGTTCAGCAATGCATTTTTCTCTAGAGAATGGTAAGATTCCTATTCTTACTACTAAAAAAACTGCTTGGAAAACTTGCCTTAAAGAGCTATTATGGTTTATTAGAGGAGATACTTCAAATAAACGATTAAATGATATTGGAGTTCATATTTGGGATGCGAATACTACCCGTGAATTTTTAGATTCAAGAGGGTTACAGCATTACGAAGAAGGTACTGTGGGCAGCCTATATGGGTTCATCTGGCGTCATTTCGGAGCAGAATATAAGGGTTGTGATGCTGATTATTCGGGACAAGGTATAGACCAGTTACAACAAGTAATAGATACTTTGAAAGACCCTGCTCAACGAAGCTCACGAAGAATGGTAATTAGTGCATGGAATGTAGAACAATTAGACGGAGGATGTTTACCCCCGTGTCATGTATTGATGCAATTTAATGTTGTTGATGGCAACAAGTTAAGTTGTTGTATGTTCCAGCGCAGCAAAGATGAAGCCGCGGGCGCTCCATTTAATATCTGTTCCTACAGTTGTCTAGTACATTTATTAGCAAAACACTGTGATTTAATACCCCATGAATTTATACATTACGGTGGAAATTGTCATATCTATGCGGAACATGTAGATGCTATGAAAGAGCAAATAACAAGAACACCATATCCTTTCCCAACACTGGAAATTTTAAACAAGAGAGAAAATATGAATGATTATGTTATTGAAGATTTTAAGATACATGATTATCAACACCATCCACCTATCAAAATAAAGATGGTTGCTTAACTTCGTCAGTGTTAGTACCCGTAAATTTGTAATTATCAAGTGTGTATATGTGTATTTGTTATGCTCGGTATTCAGAATATACCCCATCTGTACCTGGAGTGTATAGTGTGCCAAAAAGTGCGTCTGTCCACATTTCACCAAAATTATACTTTGGATGTTTGTGATGTAACAAGTGATGATTACCAACTAACCATGTACAACGATGATCATGATTCATGTAAGTTCTAATCGTAATAATTATATAAACAAACAATATTGATCGCAAGTCAAATTCTATAAAAATGTTAGGTACAAATATACCCATCGTTTGTATAGGGTATTCAATTATGTGTCCATCAAATGCTTCGTTAAATGTTAAATCGTCGTACCTTGTCAAATGATGTTGTTTATGAAACTTGTATAATCTCATGTTATGTAAACAAATATGTGTAAAGTAAAACCATAGGTCATAACATACGATATGTATCAGAAAATAATACATACCCGTGTCTCTTATAATGATATTCTATATAATATTTTTACTAAATCTTGTGTATTTATCTCCCACTTTAGTAGTTTCATATTTTTAGGAGAAATGCGATTATATTTGTCATTTTTAGTATAAATTATATTTATACTAAACATGAGTTCAAGTTCATCTATAGCTGCCGCACGACGACGAAGAACTGGACCCCCTCCAGTTTCATCGTCTACTAATACACCATCTCAATCTGTACCAGGTGCCCGACCAGGACAAACTCCTCCTCCTAACCAGAATACTCCTCCCAATCCATATATGATTCTACAACAACATCATATAAAAATTAATTCTATGGAACAAGCTATTCACAATTTAGTCACCCAGTCTAAGACTCAATCATCTAATTCAAATGTTGGCAATGATCAATCTGTTGATATTGAGAATATTAGTGAAACAATCCTGAGTCGTCTCGATTCACAATTGAACTTGAATGTTTTGTACGAAAATGATGAAAGATTGTCTGCTGAAATCGAGAATCTTAATAAGATTATACATACTCAGCAAATGACGATTAATGGTCTGAATCAAACGCTGTATTATATCCTTCAGCAGTTAAATATTAAAGCTCCAACTGACGATACTGGTGAGCTTATTACAAGCGATTCCATTCAACACGAGTATTCGGTTGCTGAAAATGGTACTCAAGTCTCTTCAGACAATTTATCAGATGATGTATATAACGGTAACAACTTTCCGCCTCCTATGCCAGATGAACTTCTATCTAAATCTGCCTGAAGTACGGACACTGTATCACATCATATACCAACATACCAGATACACATACGATGACTCATGACTACTCAATCATAAGTAATGAGTAAAAACATGAAAATATTTGTGTGAAAATAAACTAGTATGAAAACACTCTTCACTGTATTGATATTTTGTATCGTTTTATTTATTTATATTCATGTAAATTTTCATCTAAGAGTCGGCGATGATTTAGAAGTATATGAAATAGATCAACCATCGAAGGAAAAATTGGAAGAAATATGTGACTTAAGACAGCCAGTGTTGTTTGATTATAGTGTAGACGAATTGTTGAATGAATGTAACTTAAATACAGTTGAACAGCAGTATGGCGCATTTGATATTAAGGTGCGAAATGTAAAGGAGTATGACGACATAAGTGAGATGTATTTACCGTTAACTTTTAATACCGCGAAGGAGATATTTAGAAAAGATGATAAACAACAATTTGTTAGTGAAAACAATTCAGAATTTTTAGAGGAAACTGGAATAGTAAAAAAACTTCGATACAATGATATTTTTTTACGTCCATTTTCTGTAAGCAATTGCTCGTACGATTATATGTTTTCGTCTCCAAATACAACAACTCCGTTGAAATATGAATTAAACTATCGTAACTTTTTCTTGGTCACACAAGGAAAGGTTGTTATTAAGTTAATCCCACCTAAATCGACAAAATATTTGTATACTATCAAAGATTATGATAACTTTGAATTTCTCTCCCCAGTTAATCCATGGAATGTACAGCCACAATTTAAAGCTGACTTTGATAAAATAAAAACACTGGAACTGACTTTAATAGCTGGACAAATTATTTTTATACCCGCTTATTGGTGGTATAGTTTTAAATTCGAAGGAGATACTAGTGTTTGTGTCTTTAAGTATAGAACATATATGAATAATGTCGCCATATCAAACCATTTACTTGTAAGTATGCTTCAGAATCAGAACGTGAAGAGAGAAACGGTTGCTAAAAAAAATCTAACTGTTTCAAATAAGGAAACACATATATTACCTGAACTAACACACGAAACACCGTCTGATATCCTTCATACTTAAATATATATGTCAACTCACTACTAATTAGAGTATTCAATTATGTCGCTGGACTAAAAAAGAAAATTGATATTGTTAATGAATAACAATATCAATTCAATAATTTAATTAATATCATGTCGCCGTACAAGATATTAATTAATGACCGAAATTATACTGATTGGAGTTTACTTGATTCGAATACCCTAACGGTAGTCGAAAAAAAGGGGATTGATCCAGCAAATGATAAACTATTTTCGAGCGATGTGTTTGATATAAAGGATGGTAATGTTCAGTGTTTACATTCATCTGTTAGATCATTACAATCTATGCCTGGCATATTAGTTTTAAATGGTGGAAAGACATATGGCAAATATAAAGACAAATTCATATATAAATGTATTCCCGACGATAAACGCCTACCCGTATTTATTATACCCTACACTTTGAAGTTAGGCTTTTCAAAGAACATTGATAACAAGTATATTATATTTCAATTTGACAATTGGGTTGGAAAACATCCACAAGGCACCATCATAAGTGTGTTAGGTGATGTTGACAAACTAGAACATTTCTATGAGTATCAATTGTATTGTAAAAGTCTATATGCCTCCATTCAGAACTTTAACAAGGCCGCTACACATGCTCTTAAATTAAAGACAGATGATGAATTAATTGCTAATATCATAAATAACAATTCCCTGAAAGACAGAACAAATGAACAAATATTTAGTATTGATTCAAACCAAACAACCGATTTTGATGACGCATTTAGTATTACAAGCACGGGAGTAAATTCATACAAGCTGAGTATTTATATTTCAAATGTGCCTCTTTGGATGGAAGAATTACAATTATGGGATTCCTTTTCCCAACGAATATCTACTATTTATCTTCCCGATCGAAAACGGCCAATGATGCCAACGATACTATCTGAATGTGTGTGTAGTTTATGTCAAGATGCTATCAGATTGGCATTCGCATTGGATATTATCATTGTAAACGGCGAAATAACTAGCTATACATTTGAAAATGTTTATGTGAAATTATATAAAAATCATGTATATGAATCCGATGAGTTAAAAAATGACACCAACTATCAGGTTATGTATGAACAAGTTGACAAGCTATCGAATGTATATAAATACACTACTAAAATTAAAACTAGTTATGAACTAGTCGCATATTTGATGATTTTAATGAATTATTATAGTGCCATTGAAATGATCAAATTTAATAATGGCATATATCGTTCGGTGGAAGTGAACAAAAGCGTTTATAAGCCGAGTAATTTGCCAGACGATGTGAACAAGTTTCTAACCATATGGAATAGTTCTAGTGGGCATTATGATTTATACGATGATCGCAAATGCCACGAGTTTTTGAATTTGGATTCATATATTCATTGTACATCTCCTATTCGTAGACTTGTTGACTTATTAAATATGGCCAAATTACAGACAAATTTAAAAATGGTTCAATACGGAGCTTCATACGATGCGTTTTATAATAACTGGATAAATAAATTAGACTATATTAACACTACTATGCGTTCTATTCGGAAAATACAGAGTGATTGTAACCTATTAGAAATGTGCTCAAATAATCCTGAAATATGTGAAAAACATTATGACGGGTATGTATTTGATAAAATTATTCGAAACGATGGTCTTTATCAATACATAGTATACTTGTCTGAACTAAAAACAGCTTCTCGAATTACTATACGATGTGATCTGGTTGATTACAGTGTCAGTAAGTTCAAGATATTTATATTTAATGACGAATCATCACTTAAAAAAAAAATCAGGCTACAATTGCTATAATTATGTGATACTTATCTTGATACAAACAATTTTTTTATTTATGGTTGGGGAATGTGGAATATGTCATGTAAACATATATCATTTTCTAATTCACTAAACTGGCTCATGTAAACCATCAAATATATAATGATTGGTTAGTGGCAATAAACTTTAAAGTCAAGTCGGGAATTTGTGTTAATTTATGTAGAAACTCCACATTTCCCAAATACTCAGCGACATTTTTTAGCTCGTTCGCCAGGTTGTTGATTTTTAGAATGGACTTGATAAATTCCCCGGCGAATATTTCATGGTTACATTCACATGTCGCTATAATTTCTTTACATGTATGTTCAATGTTGCTTTCGCACCAATTTAATATAGGATTTACTAATTCGAATGTGTAGTGTAATGAGTCTGTATTTTCAAGACCATGATTTATTTCAGCAGTAATATATGTCTCGTAAATGTTCGTCAGCTCTGACAACACATTATTCAGTTTACTACTAGCCGTTAAATCAGAAGTATTATATATTTTGCTTTCCTCCTTAACTCTGATATTCGAAAAGCAACACAATACAGCAGCAATTTCATATGAATCTAGTGATTTGAAATAATCGAATTTTGTCAATAGATCTATTAATGCCAAACAATGTGTTTCTTGAACATAAGTTGCTATTTTTCCTTTGCCACTGATAGTTAGGTTTTTAATATTGTCAGCATCAAACACATTAACCGTGTCAATAGTATCGATTTCACTAGTTAACTCTACATAACCGAAATTATGTAAGAAATGGATGTTTCTCATAAATGTATTTTGAAAATGGTTAGTGAGCGTTTTAATTTGCTCGCGGTTATCATCCATTTCTTGTTCCATTTTAAGCATGGCATTATATTGATCTAACTGGAGTAATAAGTTTTTATTCTTTACTTTCATATCTTCCATCTTCTTTTGGATTTGTTTTCGAGCATTTTGTTTAGCGGATTTCACTTCTTCGGTTAATTTGATGTAGATTTCGAACTCTTGTTTGTTGTTTACGACATATTCGTATGAAGGGCTAGTAACCTTTTTATTAAATTCGTGCTCTTGGGATACAATATATTCATTTAACCCTCTTATATGTTGTGTTATTTCTCCATTACACATACTCTTACTAGCAAATTCTAGCGGACTATTGTTGTACTGGAGAAAGTTTAAAATTAAATTATATGAAATATGAAACTTTGATTGGAGAGTTTGAGGACTACCGTTTAATAAGTTGGCATATTCGTTTTGATATGGTAAACTGAACATATTGGTTAAGTGAATTACATGACCAATAGTATCTAAGCCTCTTCTACCCGCTCTACCAGCCATTTGTGTATATTCGTGGGGATACAATAAACGCATAGATGATCCATTGAATTTATCAAAGCCTGTAAATAACACGGTCTTTGTCGGCATATTAATACCTACCGCAAATGTTTCTGTTGCGAACAATAGTTTGATATATCCTTTTGCGAACAACAACTCGATCATTTCTCGGAATATGGGCATGATACCCGAATGATGAATAGCAACTCCCTTCTCTAGTAGTTTTATAATCATGTGGAACTCTGGTAGCTGTATATATTCTTTGTGGTTCGGCAGCTTACGTAATATTTGTTCGCATTCATATTGGATGGTAGATGGAATAGTGGAATCTGATTCGAATAAAGAAGTATCAATTGTCTTGGCATACCGTTCGACGAGTTTTCGCGAAAATACAAAACAAATCGCAGGTAACATCTCGTTTTGATTCAAGTATTTTACGACTTCACTTAATACGAATGCGGGCTTGATATGACAATTATTTTTTTGAATATAAGTTAGTAATTTTTTTACTTTTTCAAAATTACCCAGGTGGAAATTATTATTTTCATCCTTTGCGATAATTGGTTTATGTAGGAATTCGTTTATATATTTGAGAAACTCCTTGTCTTTTATGTTCTTTAATGGTCCCTGTGGCATTGTCGTATAGAAGTAATGCTTCAGAGGGACTACTCGATAATTAGTTGGTGCCAAATAAACAGTCTTTTGATGTTTGTCTGTTGTTTTCACATCTTCAATCCATTTCGCAAAAGTTTCTGATTTATCAATTGTAGCCGATAGCATGACTAGTTGAATCTGACTAGGAAGTAACATAATCGTTTCTTCCCATACTTTACCTCTGTCTTGGTCGTTAATATAATGAACTTCATCGAATATAACTGCTGCCAGGTCTGCTTCAAAGTCCATTTCAAACTGAAGAGATACTGCTGATTGTTTGTCTGAAGTGTCGATTGTCTTCTGTAATAATGTGTTTCTTAAAATCTCAGTTGTCATTATAAGGACATCTGCTTCTGGATTAAATTTTATATCACCTGTCAAAATACCAAAAGATATATGTGGAAATTTTTGCGTGAATTCGTGAAATTTTTGGTTGGATAATGCCTTAATTGGTGAGGTATAAATGACCTTTTTACCTTGAGACACAAAGTGCTCGATGGCAAACTCAGCAGGTAAGGTTTTCCCACTACCTGTATGCGCAGTTACTAGTATATGATCACCTTCTACTATAGCCTGAATAGCATATTTTTGAAAGTCACTCAATGGAAATGGAAACTTTTGAAAATGCTCCTGAAACAATCCATCCTGCGAAAATACATCTTTACAGACTATTACCATTTTAGTTGATATGATATTTACACATATACTATTTAAATTCAATTTTATAAATAATGCGGGCTAGTGTGTAATGTGTTTGGAAATATATACAATAAATGATTTAAAGCGCTCGCCATAATACTACTATAATGAGCACATCCGAGGGAACAACTAACACTGTTTATCATGGTCGCGTTAAGTGGTTTAATAATAAGGCCGGATATGGATTTATTACAGTCATTGAGGGTCCCGTTCTTAATGATAAGATAGGTACAGACATCTTTGCTCATCATACTTCTATTTGTGTAAGTGAAGAGCAATATAAGTATCTCGTTCAGGGCGAATATGTTGAGTTCTCCATTTCTACACTTGAGTCGTCGACTGACCACAAGTATCAATCTTCTAACATTAAGGGTATGAACGGTGGAAAGCTCCTATGCGAAACTCGTAATGAGAATAGAGCCAATATGTCTTATCGTAATTCTCGCCCGCCTCGTACACAAGATGCTGGTTCGAGATATAGAGGATCCACCCGTCCAGATTCTCGAGTTGGAAATAATAGCAATAACCTAGAGTGGGGTCAGGTGAATCCTCCTAACCAGAGCCAACAAATGTAGTCCTCATGTCATCTGGCTAACTAATATAATATCAGTTAAAATAAAATTTATATTATATGATATAATTGTTTCAAATACTTTTACAGATATATGTTTATTATTATACCGATATAAAGCTACTACATATATCTACTATATAGGATGGCCAGCAATGAACATAATACACTTTCTGAAGGGAACGAAGATAATAGTTATATTGGGGAACAGTTTAGCGCTCTGTTAAACACTTTGTCTCAACTTAAGACCCAGATTGTCATTATTGCTACTCAGTTACGAACACTTGAAAAAACGGTTAACAAGGAGGTTAAGACCCATAAGAAGGAAAATGTAAAAAAGCAAGTAAAGGGTGTAAGAAAGCCCTCTGGTTTTGCTGCTGCCTCTCCGATTTCGAAAGATTTGTGTGAATTTATGGGGCAAGATATTGGTACAAATATTGCTAGGACAGAAGTAACTAAATTTATTTGCTCTTATATTAAGAGTAAATCTTTGACAGATGATAATAATAATAAAGTAATTAAACCAGATGACAAGTTAAAGGATCTTCTCGGCACCGACGATGACACCGTATTGACATATTTTAACATTCAGCGATTTATGAATAAACATTTTATCAAAAACGCCAATCAGAAAAATGAAAAGTAAAAATACGGTTTATGAATGATTATTTTATAAAGGCGTATTCCATACTATGTCGATTATAGATTTTTACATTGATCCAAATAAAATTTGTGTTTTTAGTAATACAAATTGTTCTTATTGTAGTAAAGCAAAATATTTGCTTAATGAATATTCGCAATCGTATAATGTGATAGAGTTGGATACGACGCCGAATGGGCCATTTATTGCTAGTGAATTATTGCGTCGTACGAATCAACGCACTGTTCCAAATATTTTTATATTTGGAAATTATATTGGTGGATATACTGAATTGAAAAACTTATCGGATACCGGTAAATTACAGACAATGATACACAATAAGGTTGCGAAATTAATGGAACCCTCGTGGTTTGGTGGATTTGATGACTGGGGGGCACTTGTGTAATTTGATATTATTCGTGATCTTAATATAAAGGTATATCACCATATATTATAATCATGGAGCATATCAGAACACATACACGGTGGTTAACTATTAAAGAATATGTAAGGTTATCAAAAAAAAACATTCCGCCAATTGTTTTAAACAATGGGCATTCGATTAGAACAAGGACACATATTTATTTTGTGTAATTGATTACCATTCTAATATATTATTGTAAATTTATCAATAACATATTATTGTACAATCGTAACTTCGTTGATATATCACCTAATCTTTATTTGCGATATGTTCTTCGTTTTTTGTGTTTTGTTTTTTTGTTTTTTAGTTTTGATTTTTTATTGCTTCCACCTCGTACTATTCGTCTAGTATATTCAGGGAGTGGTTTAGCCAATAGCCTTTCATCGCTACAAATAGAACACGTTAAGTCCATGAGAACAATTGTTTCGGGGGCTTTTTTTG
>OCVQ010002644.1_pt1 | contig 11461 bp, 21 predicted proteins | sample 1539061 | NCBI WGS metagenome assembly OCVQ01 (sample SAMEA3355526, study PRJEB22509) | marine metagenome | biome: marine; feature: river plume; material: water | place: USA | collected 2010-08-08 | depth 0.5 m | reverse complement strand
ACTCTATAAAGCATTAGAGAATTCTAATACCACACCTAAGAGAAAGCAGAAAATCAGAAATGAATTGGTTCGCAGAAATAGTAAAGTCGTTCTTTAATTTAATAGGGACTATATTTAAATGGTCCGTATTGTTAATAATCTTTAGCTACATAGCCTTAGTATTATTAGAAAGTGGCGTCTCTTTAGACGCCTTACTTGTATAAATACTAATATTATATAACTATGGAGATATAATGGCTACAAAAAATGACGTGACTGGAGATTCAATCCAGACTAAAGTATCAAGTAAGGCCTATTTGGATAACTATGATGCAATCTTTGGTAAAAACCAAAAGATGAAACAGAAAGAATTAACAGAGTTAAATTGGGACGGCAATGAGGACCGAGGCAGATACGGTGAAGATGAATCGAAACAAGACAAGGTATCATCAGATACTGTTTGATAAAGACAGTCCATTCAAGCGACATCAAGTAGTTCCAAATAAAAAGAAAAATATTCCCAGAAAAAGCAAGAACGGGAATATAAATAGTATAGAGGATTAAATATGGCAGATTTATTAGATTTTGACTTCGGTTTTACCGCTGTTGATGAAAATGAGCTTGAAGCTGTACAAACCAGCCAAGTTTTTGCTACCGAAGCCTCAGCCAATGTGCACGAACTAGAAGAGAAAATAAATAAGCTGTATAATTCTATACTACCACTTCTTAGTAATTTAAAGAAGAACCCAGAAAAAGAATATATACTATGGCCGAATCGAACAGAAAAGATCGAGCAATTTGAAGATTTAATTAGGGAGATTATAAAGTAATGCCAGTTAATACTACAGCTCAAGGCAATATAAGTATATCAGCTATTAATGCAGAAAATAGTGCCACAACAAGTAATTCATTAAAAACATTGTCACAAACCGCAATTGAAGCAGGTAATGTAAGTACTCTAAATGAAGCGCCATATTTTATGTCAGAGTTTACTGGTTATACTCATTCTACACCTTACAGTAACGTTGGGCCAGATACCGTAATTATAGGCGGCGCTGCATCTGGCATGTCCATGACGTTTTGGAGTGACGGCTCCGAATTTCAAAACAATTTTGTTCCGGCGACTTTCATTGCCGGTTTCGACGTCAGGTTTAGAGTATATCAACAATATAGTTACTATACTGGTTTGAATACATGGGTTTTACAGAGCTTCCAAAAAAATTCCGACAATGGAGTATACAGAAATACCAGCAATACAGAAGTGACAATGTCCGCAGCGGCGGTGCCAACAAGTCATTTTCAAAGCAACTTATCCACATTAGACTATATGAGCACGACTACTGGATTTGATGAATTTAAACTGGTTTGGACAAATACTACCATAAGTATAACTGGTGCCACGACTGGTGCCAGTGGTAGTATAAGTCAACAAAATATAGCTAGTCATACTGCTATATCAAATGGTACTTGGAATGCAATAGGGCCAGAAGGTAATCTAGGCACTTATGGCACAACCATTAACTTGTATGGTTCTAAGACTCTTAATCAGACCGGATCTGCAAGTATTAGCACAGTTCTAACTTTAGAAACTTGGGTTAGAAATACTGGCCTTGCAAAGTCAGAAACTAAGATTAGAACACAAGACATTTACTTACAAGGTGATGCCACAGTTTTTGCCGGTGGTGGTGGAGGTTATAACCCATGATCCTTTCAGAATTAGAAGTAATACGAAATACTGATTCAGATATAACAGAAACAGTTAATGTGACTATGAATAAACATGATACTTCATCTAAAGAGCCAGAAGAGATAAGAATTGCTATACCGGCGACAGAAGATAGAGAAGCATATGTGTATATTTATGATTGGAAAGAACCCGATAGTGAAACTATAGTAAACACTAAGTCGTTTATATATACTATACCAGAAGATGATAGAGTAGACCATTCTACATCTACTTCTGAATATGTAACTTTCTTTAAAGCGCTAACACATTCAGTAGAAGAGAGTCAGGAATATAAAGATTTAGTGCAGGAATTAGGAGAATAAAATGTTTTGGAATAAAGACACAGATATTGATATTGATCAATTAAGAGAACAATTAATTATAGACGAGGGTCAAGTAAATGAAGTTTATCATGATCACCTCGGTTATGCTACATTTGGCATTGGACACTTGGTACTTGAAGGAGACCCAGAACATGGGTTGGAGGTCGGTACTCCAGTGGCAGAGGATAGAGTCATTGAATGTTTTGCCAAGGATGTAGAAACAGTAATCGAAGATTGTAAAAAATTACACGACGGATGGGATGGATATCCCCAAGAAGTGAAACAAGTCATTGCGAACATGATGTTCAATATGGGACTCACGCGCTTGAGTAAATTTAATAAACACAATGCAGCGCTGCAATGTGGTGATTGGTCGGAAGCGGCCGTAGAAGGAAGAGACTCAAGATGGTACAAACAAGTAACGAACAGAGCAGAAAGACTAATGGAACGATTAGAGAACCTTTAAAGGTAGAATCTGCTATTCCACAAGAAGAACAAGAGAGTAAAGGCTGGTATTGGTGTAGTGAAAAGAGAGCTCTTTTCCGATATTCTGACTGGCATAAATCTTGGGATGAAATTCGTTTAGTTAGTTCTTAACTAAACATCAACTACGGCCACGTATGTTATAAATAACTATATGGCCGAAATCTTTGAAATAATTGCTCAGGTCGGTGCCCCCATTACTGGGGCCATCGCTATGGGCGTCTTTATTTTCCTAATCATAAAACAAATATTAGAAGGGTTGATCGGCCAGATTAAAACTCTTACAATCTTCTGCGAGTCATTAGAAAATAGAGCACGTACTATGGCCAATGAAATGATAAAGATTGATATGTTAGTAAGTAGTGCTTTAGAATTAAGACCAGACATAGACAGAATTGCTCGAGCAGAGAACTTTGTCGAAGATGGCAAAATTGATGTAAGGCGCGATTAATGGATGAAATAAATGTCTTAGTAGACGGAATTACAAAATACGGATTTCCTATAGTGGCGTGTGTGGGGTTTGGATACTTCTTATTTTATATTTGGAGATTTATTAGTAACCAGATAGAACCAGAACTAGAGAAGATGCACTTTGCATTAATAAGAGTAATTGATAGAACAAGAATGCTTGATCAAGATTTAATCAGATTACAACAGAAAGTGAACGTAGTATTAGAGTATAAAGAGAATGAAAAGAAAAAGAAAGATGAATAATAGAGAGTGGAAATTATTAAAGAGTGCTGTAGGGCCTAGAATTTGGGCCGGAAAGGATTTATTTCATGCATTTTTATTTGGGTGTTTAGTGGGTTTTTTATTTATGGCACCAATTGCATATGCAGATGAAATAAAATTTGGGTTTAAGAACCCATCTTTTTCTGGGTCAGGGACTGGAGCACATTATTTAACTATTGAGAATCAAGAACATAGTAGAAAGAAACAAATACAGGATGCTCTGGAAGCTGCAAGAAAGGCAGCAGAAAGAGAAGAAGCAAATACCACCATGGCAAAGTTTATTAGAAACTTAGAAAGCAGAATATATGCTCAAATGTCTAAGCAACTAGTAGAATCTATGTTTAGTAATGATGGTTCTGTAAGATATGGTTCTTTTACTTTAGAGGGTAACGTAGTAACATATGAAGTAATTACTAATGAAGATGGTTCTGAATTTATTAAAATGACTATTGTAGATTCTGATGGAACAACTACAGTAATTGAAATACCAGTAGGTTCTGGCAACTTTGGGCAAGATTCTGATGGCTAAGTATATAATAATAATCCTACTTTTAAGTGGGTGTGCATCGGTTCCTAAATGGAGTCCGAATCCAGAAGATTGTAATGATTTAGCAGGAAAGTATGACGAAGGTTTTAATAGACACTTACAAATGGGTCTACAAAAAACAATGGCCAGAAAATACATTTGTATAGACGAACCAACAGCTGTTAGGTTACCTGCGTATGTGGACTTATTAAACCTACCGGCAGCAAAGGATAAACCTGTTGTTGCAGTTTATTCATTTAAAGATTTAACTGGACAAAGAAAATCGGTAGATAATATTGCATCATTTTCTACTGCAGTTACCCAAGGCGGGACAGAATTATTAATAGATGCTCTTAAAACCGCCGGTGGTGGTACATGGTTTAGAGTAGTAGAACGACAAGGTATTGACAACCTAGTCAGAGAAAGACAAATTGTAAGGTCAACTAGGCAAGATGTTGCCAAAGTAAATGGTGTTGACCCAAAAGGTGTGGGACCTCTCTTATTCGCTGGAATGATTATAGAGGGAGGAATTATTGGTTATGATACTAATACCGAAACAGGTGGTCGTGGCGCACGAACCCTTGGTATAGGTTTTAGTACAATGTATCGTAAAGATGTTATAACTGTTTCTGTGAGAGCAGTATCAGTATTAACAGGTGAAATATTATTAAATGTCCAGAGTAAGAAGTCGGTACTATCTTACGGTGGTGGTGGTGACGTGTTCAGGTTTATCGAACAGGGAACTCAACTTATAGAATATGAGGACGGAGTGGGTAATAATGAGTCAGTGACGTATGCAGTACGGTCAGCTATTGAGGCTGCTGTACTGGAATTAATCTACCAGGGTCATGACCGTAAATTCTGGGATATAACCGCGGGCCATAGACACCCTCATCAAGTTGATGGGAAAAACGAAAGGCACGCACAAAAAGAGGAAAACGAAAATGAATAAACTTTTTAGTATAGTTATCTTAGGATTGTTATCGACGCCGTTTGTTTTCGCACAAGCCACTGATGATAATGAAATTAGAATAGACCAAACAGGTGATACTTTAACACTATATATCGACCAAGTAGGTTATGGTAATAAAATTGGTTTAAACGACTTTTCATCAGGTGGTTCTGATATGACAATCGTAGGTTCAAGCTTAACTTTTGACATAGATATGATTGGTAATCAGAACTTAATATTCGGTCCTTTAGTTTTAGATTCATCTTCTTTGACTTTCTCCACAACAGGAGATTCAAATGAAGTAGATTGGAATATCGGAGATACGGGTAGTTCAGATTCGTCTAATTATGCCTTTGCTATTACTGGAGACAGTAATACATTTGATATTGATCAAGGTAAAGTCGGAGCAAGTGCGGAAAGATTGGATGCTGATTTAATCTTATTAGGTAGTTCAAACGTATTTGATTTAGATTTTGAATCTGATGATATAACTTGGAACTTTGATATTACTGGCGACAGCAATAACTTCAACACACTACAAAACGATGGTTCTCAATCATTAACTGTAGAGTGGAATGGAGATAGTGGTGACGTTGATATTAATCAAATTTCAGGTACTTGTGTTGGTGGAGCGCCTTGTGCAACTCCTAATGCAGTCATCAATTTGGATATTACATCAGATAATGCTACCATACAAATTAATCAGAAAGACGCAGCTAACGATAGTTAGTCTTATACTATTCACCAGTGGAGTTAAAGCAGATTCCATTGGTGATATAGTAGAGTCAACCGGAATCGGACAGATTGTTCGTAATAATGAGCAGATAAAATTAGAGGGTAGTCTTATCCCCGTAGAATTAAATGATGAGGCAAAAACTGGAAACGGTCGTATGTTAATTGAGTTTTTAGATAAGGCTCAATTATCACTTAAAGAACATTCCGAAGTTTTAATAGATGAAATATATTATGACCCGGATCCTTCACTCTCAAAGATGAGTATGAAGTTTACAATGGGTACTGCAAGATTTGCCTCAGGTAGATTAGGGTTAGTAAATAAAGCTAACATTGATATTAAAACTCCTACAGCTTCAATTGCAGTAAGAGGAACAGATTTCACTACAACCGTAGATGAATTAGGAAGAAGTCTAATCATACTATTACCTGACGATGAAGGTAATCCATCTGGTGAAATAATAGTTTCAAACGAAGGTGGTACTGTCACATTAAATGAGGCATATGCAGCAACTATGGTTGCCACATTGGATTCATCACCTACTCAAACAGTTAAGATTAATGGTATTACACCAGCTTTAATTGATAATATGTTTATTGTCTCACCCCCACCCGAAGTAGAAGATCAGATAAAAGAAGAGATGGCGGATGAGCAAGATAAGGATGGTGGTTTACTTGATGTTGATTTCTTAGAGTTTGACGAATTAGAAAAGGACGAATTAGAAGAATCAGAACCTTCAGACTTTAATGAACTTGACATTGATGAATTAAATGTTGATTACTTAGTTGATGTTTTAGATATTATAGATTCTTCAGACTTATTTGATACATTAGGTGAGTTTGATCTCAAAGGAGTTTCGCGCGGATTTAATGAAGAGTCGCAGTTTAATGTCTTTTTACAAGATGGCGCGTTGGTACTATATAGAAACATAAACGGTGTTATCAATGTTAAGATTGGAGCAGGTGGAAACTTTACATTAGATACTACTACCCCAACATGGGATGGAATAATTACAGGAAATGAAGGCGAAGACATCTTCATTTATATTAATCAGGTGAACTAATGAAAATTACAGGAACACATTTAGGTGTAATATTAATATTGCTTTTCTTTGCAGTACAAATCTGGGCAGATGATAATGTTATTAATATGGAACAGACTGGTGATAATTTGGAACTAGGTGTTGACCAATACGGTTATAATAACACCGTTGATATGGTAGATAATAATTCATATATTACTGCATCAAATTTATCAATGTATCTAGTACAAGTCAATGATACCGCTGGCATTAATAAAATTTTATTTAATGAAATATCTGGTACAAATAACCAAATGAAACTAGGACAAGGTGTTGCATGGAACACTCTTGATTCTGAAACAGATTTAAGTTGGTGGTATGATTCATGGGAAGGTGGCGGACATGAAATAAATATTACGCTATATGGTGATGATAATGATATGGCAGTTCAACAAACAAACCAAGGTTCTACTTCAGGTCATAACTTTGACTTACACTTGGCTGGTGATAATAATAAAGTACAAGTTAAACAACAAAGTGATGGTGTAAAGACTACCAATTTAACAATTTACAATGATTACAATGATGTGTTCATTAGACAAAAAGGTAACAATGCAACTCATAATGCAAACATAACACTTGACGGTCTATATGGAACAGATCTAACCTTAAAACAAATGAGTACTACTAACCAAACATATACTCTAAGTGTTGACTGTATGACAGTTGGTGGTTGTAGTACAACGGTAACCCAAGAATGAAAGAATTTAAATGCCCAGATGATATGATTTGCATGACTGACGAACAGTGGTTTGACTTTGTAAACGAATACGAAATCGACTTGACTGGTGAATTAGAAATGGCAGAAATAAGTGATGCTCAAGCAGTTGCTGATTTTACATGGCAAGTATTATTCTTAACCCCATGGGAGTTAGCATATATTGCATTACCAATGAGTGTCTTGGCCTTCTATGGATTAAGTATATATGCAATCTTTAAATATATACAAAGAAGATTTAGCTAATGAATAATTACCACAGATTTCTTCGTCTCAAATACGGCTGGGGTATCTCTAAAGGCCTATATATAGACGTATACGCATGAAATATATAACTTCGATATGGACTACAATAGTTCTAATAGCATGTATTCTTTTTGTAAGAATCAGTGACCCTTCTATTTTAGAAGAAACTAGACTCACAGTATTTGATCAGTATATTAATTCATTACCTGCACAAGAATCAGATCAAGTTATTCTCTTAAATATAGGAGAAGAATCACTTGGAGTCTTCGGTCAGTATCCCTTTCCACGTCAACAGTATGCACAATTAATATCAGATTTAAGAAAGGCCAATGCTGGTATGATTGGGTTTACTATCATGTTTCCAGAGGCTGATAGATTTGGTGGCGATGAAGTCTTTGCGTCATGGGTAAAAGATAATGGTATTATACTCTCACAAGACGCAGATAATAGTGGTAGAAGTGCAAAGGCTCCTTATGTGGGAACTGCAGTATTCGGTACTGGAGACCCACTTAATCACGTTATAAGATATAAAGGATTGGTAACCAATATACCAGAAATAGAAGCAGGTGCATGGGGCCATGGTTTAATTAATGCCATGCCAGAAGTTGATGGTGTAGTAAGAAGAATACCTCTTATATCTCAAATCAATGATGAACTATATCCCTCATTTGCACTAGAGACAATAAGAGTATTAAACGAAAAGATTTCATATACAGTAAAGGTTGGGGATTTAGGTTTAGAAGAGATTATACTAAGACCGTTTAGAATACCAACTGATGTGAATGGTTCTATATGGATTAACCCTACATACCGTTTTCAGGATATAGAATATAACGGGGAACCTCTACCAGATCTTCAAGGGAAGACTGTTCTTGTTGGTCTAACTGCAAAGGGACTTGCTTCTCAGATTCCGACTTCTCAAGGATTAAAATCGGCTCATCAGATTCAAGGTTCTGTTCTGCAGACAATAATGAATGAGGATCTGATAACCCGTCCTCTTTGGGCTGATATTCTGGAGATCGGTCTTTCTCTAATTGGGGCTCTTCTAATTGTAGGGGCAGTTTATTATCTTCCAATTTGGAGTAGTGGTTTAACCTTCTTTGCCGTTGTTGGGTTATCTGTCTACGGCGCATTGTTCTCTTGGAGTGAATTTGGATATCTCCTTGATATTAGTTATCCTGTAATATTATATATACTAACCTTTACTTCTGCGTCATTTAATAATTTCTATAAGCAGTTTATGATGAGACAGCAGATTAAGAAACAATTTGGAACTTACTTGTCACCTGACATGGTGTATATGTTACAGAAAGATCCATCTCTCTTGACCCTTGGGGGTGAAAGAAAAGAGATGTCGTTCTTATTCATGGATATATGCGGATTCACCCCTATCAGTGAGTACTATAAGAACAAAGATGATCCCGAAGGATTGGTAGAACTGGTCAATGAATTCTTAGATGCAATGACAAAAATCATACTCAATAACGGTGGAACAATAGATAAGTACATGGGCGACTGCATCATGGCGTTCTGGAATGCACCTATTCCGTGTGAGAATCATGCCGAAATGGCAGTAAAATCAGCTTTAGAAATAGAGGAAAAAACAATTGAACTTAAAGAAATCTATTCTGCCAGAGGTTTGCCTGATATTAATGTCGGTACTGGCGTTAACACCGGGGATTGCATTGTTGGTAACATGGGCTCTGAATCCAGATTCGATTACTCAGTCATTGGAGATGCAGTCAACCTTGCAGCCCGTCTCGAGGCCACTGCCGCCCGACATGAGTATGTAGAATATAAGACAATCATATCCTCTTTCACCCGAGACCAACTTCCAGAGAGCTATATCTGCGAGGATATTGGTAATATCAAGGTGAAAGGTAAAGACGAACTTATAACCATTTATTCTCCTAAGTTATAATCTTATAACAAAATATTATAAGAAAAGTGTTGACAAATTTGCCACGCCATAGTATAATATACACATAAATTAAGATAAAGAGAGAATATTTATGCCAGCAGTACTAATAGACGGACAGATTAAAGGTAAAGCTAGTGGTATTATTGATGTATATGTCTTTAATCTATGTAAATCTTTAGGTATTAGTAGAATGAGGTCTAAACTTATTCAAATATATTTTGTATCTGATCAAGAAGGTCAGCTGGGAAATGCATGGGGTTGTAGTAAAGAAGGTTATGCCGAAATAAACATTGCAAGAAAATCCCAGGGTACTAAAGTTTCATATAAAGAAATGATGCAGACTCTTGCTCATGAAATGGTTCACGTTAAACAATACTTCCGAAATGAACTTGATGGGACAGGAATGAAGTTTAAGTGGAAAGGTCGTAATGCAAACGGATACCAATATGAGAACCAACCATGGGAACGTGAGGCATTCAAACGTGAAGAAGTGTTATATAACGAATGTTGGCCGACAGAATTAGAAAAAGAATGCAAATTAATTTGAGAAAACCCTTGACAAATGGTTTTCAGCGTAGTATAATATACATATATTAAGAAATAACTGATAAGGAATTAAATTATGAAAATCATCGCAGAAAGAACATCACCCGTAACAGGTAAAGTAAACCACATGGTAATATTTGCCACTAATGAGCAGTTAATTGACTGGCATGAGGGCACTCTTATTCAAGACGCACTGCCTGATGCGACAGTGGATCAGAGAGAGTTTCTGATCTCAGGTTGCACTCCAGAGTGCTGGAATTCAATGTTTGGATCCGAAGAGGTGGCTGCATAATGAAAATTAACATGAACGCAGTAAAGGGAATTTTAATGGGTACAGTCGCCGGAATCGCTCTTGGTTCTGCATTGTCAATTGCATTTGATATTCCCGAAGTACATACCAGTCATTCAACTGGAGAATGTGTACAAGTTTTAAACTTCCACGAGGATCACGCATTCACTTGCGAAAACCTTCCTCCTCGTTATAGTAACGTGTGGGTCAAATGATTAGAATTCTTAAAGAAGTAACAGATTGGGGTGACGAGAATGTTTCTAACGGAACGTACTACGTCAACGAACACGGCCACTTAGTTGCATATATGCCAAAAGGTGGTTCATATAAAGAATTCAATAAACCTATGAAGCAGTTTTCTACTGCTCGTAGAAAGTTTACCGAACTGGGTACTATTGATAATGAAGATTCTGGTACCCCAGTTAAAGGTTCTAAGGGTAACACATATTATATTAAAGACAATAAGTGTACCTGCCCTGGATTTAAATTTAGAGGATCATGTAAGCACTTAAACCAGGTGGCAGCATGAATTTATCTTACTGTGATTATATTGCTCATACTATAATCAAACCTGCATTAGATGTTGATAAAAATTCTAATCAGGGACAGATAAGTGTTGTGGGTAAAGTAAAGATGGATCTGCACAAAAGAGGTTATATGTTATCTACCACAAAACGAATAGAAGTGGCGGATGTGAATGGGCGTAAATATATGGTTACCATTGAAGATATTACAAATTAATTGTAAAAAATGGTTGACAAATGGCACAAGCCGTAGTATAATATACCTATATTAAAGATAAGGAGTTAATATGAACACGATAGGAATTATACTTTTAACATTTAACATTACATTAATGATTGTTTGGGGAGAGTAATATGGATAGATTAAAATTAATCAAAGCGGCCGCTGAAAAAAGTCAAGTAAAGAGAGCAATAGAAAATGTTGCTGTCAGAAAAAAGTCAATTAAAGAAGAAATGAAACTTCACAAGAAATTGACCAAATCAATGAAAAAAGCAGGTCACCAAGCACCTTCAAGTTTGGAATCTTTTAAAGAAGAAAATATGTATTACACTGAAAGGGAAACCCAAGATTTTTTATCGGGAAGTTCCATCATGGAAACATATCAGGCGATGAGAACACAAGATGAGTATTAGAAACGCGCCCTCATTTGCTCTTGCAGTACTTAGACTAAATGCATTAACA
>OCVQ010002643.1_pt1 | contig 11466 bp, 17 predicted proteins | sample 1539061 | NCBI WGS metagenome assembly OCVQ01 (sample SAMEA3355526, study PRJEB22509) | marine metagenome | biome: marine; feature: river plume; material: water | place: USA | collected 2010-08-08 | depth 0.5 m | reverse complement strand
GCTTGCTTCTTAAATTGAGCTTCCCTTTTTGCCTTACTAGACTTAGATAATCCTGAGTGATATGCATCACTCTCAAACATCTTAAAACTTTTCATTTAGTAACCTCTTCTGGCCATTAATTTTTCTTTGTCTTTCTTTTTCTTTCCTGCATTAGGAGCCATATCAACACCGCCATGAGCTACTGCATTTGCTGCAGTTTCTAACCTAGTATTATTCATTACTGCATTTGCAGCTGCTAAAACAGTATCTACTTCACCATCATAATCGTATCTTGCATCAAGTTCAGCCTGATCTTTCTTTGCTTCTTTTTTCTTTTTAGCTTTCTCACGAACTTTTTTAGCTTTTTCATTTCGTATCATTGCATCTTTAAAACCTTTTGTTCTACGATCTACAGCAACACCTTCATTGACATCTTCGTTATGAGTTTTAAGAGTGTCCATTACATATGAGTGGTCTTGAATACCTTTACCTTTCCATACTTTCATCTTTGAAATTTCTTTCATAGCAGCTTCCATATCGCCAGAATGCTTCTTAGCAATCTTATGAATTTGGTTTTTCATTGATGGTGATAACTTTGCTTCTTTAGCTTCTTTAACTGATTCTCTAGTCTTTGCATTCAATGCATCACGAACAGCATTATAAACATTGTTTTTTTCATTATCAGTAAGAGATACACCGGTAATATCATCAATAAGATCCATACCTTCGTAATCCATATACTTTTCAACACCACGTTTAGTTCTTGCTTTTGCAGCATCATGTGATCTTGCAATAGCTTTCATAGCTAAATCAAAAATGTTTTTTTCTGGACGATTTAATTTAACGGTCTTAGCTTCTTTAACTGATTCGTGCATCATAGCTTGTTTAACAGCAGCTATATCTTTAAAGTTAACTTTTTTACCCATTTCAGCAGCTGCCTGATCTACTGCTTTATTCCACTCTTTATCACCGTGTGCTTTATTCTTAATACCTTGCTTCTTTGCAAGATCAAATAATTTTGATGCATCACCTTTTAATTTAATTGATAAACGATTAGCTTCTTCCATGCAAGCACCTTCTTCATGCATCTTACCGCAATGCTCGCACATAGACATGTCTTCAAACCTACGCTTCTTTCTACGTACAGTTTCAGCATCACCCGAGAATTCTTTAACTTGACGAATAATGCTTAAAGGCTTTGGGTGGCTACTCTCCTCAGCTTCGTTAACTGATTCTTTATGATATGATGCCATCATCTTACCAGCATTCATTTTACCGTATGAAGCTTTAATTTCTTCTTCATCAGGATCAGTAGTAGTATCCGGATCTAAGTTATCAGGATCACCATATGTTTCATTTTTCTCAGGCTTTTCGTTATCACCTTCCCAACCCGCATCGATTGCATCATAAAATTCTTTTTTCTTATCACCTTTTAGTTCACTAGGTGAAGATACTCCAAATTTCTTAAGAAGAGAATTGAAGAATTTTTGGTAAGCTTCTTTGCCACCTGATGCTTCTCTAATTTGTTTTAGGGTTTTCATATTTATTCCTTTGTTAAGTAGTTTTCTAAATGTTTCATCATTAAATCTTGATTAACACTTACTTTTGTTAATTCTATCATGATCTCGTTATACCTTTCAGTACTTGATATTCTGTATGCTGTATTTGTTTGCACATCTTCTTGAATATTTATTTGAGTATTCGTTATTTCTGATGCCCACCATACAGCTGTCATTGTTTGACCAATGAGGGTAATGAACAATGCAATACCACTATTCCTAATCCAGTTAGGAACTCTGACACTTCGCTCTCGCCAAGAGTCTAATTCTTTTTCCTGCCTTTGTAAGGCAACGTGCATTCTTTCTAATTTATTCTCAATATCGAGAAGTTTTGTGTCAGTATCCATTTTATTCCCGAAATTTTATTCCTATGAATGTATTTATACAACTACCAATTTTCAATATGTTTAATGTATTCAGTCATTGCATGGTCAGAAAAGTTATCAACTTTGAATGATTTTAGTCCACCCCACATACCTTTCATGCGATCTGAGAACTTAGCCCACATACCCATCTTTTTCTCATGAACTGTTCCATCATGTCCAATATACATCAATGTGCCATCATGTCTATAATTCATAAGCCTTAAAGGTACTCTTGTGACTATATCATTATTATTCTGCCATCTATAATGACATATTAATAGTGATTTAACATAGGTTGGCCATCCAACTCTTGGTGAACCGTATGTAAATAAACATTCTACTTCTGGAAAATCATAATTCAAAGCACATCGACTAGCCATAATAGTAGCCATTGCAGCACCTAAACTATGTCCACAAAACCATAAACGTTTCTTTACATTGATTATATCAACAGATACCTCAGGCCAAAGTTCATCTACTTCATTCTTAAAGCCACGATGTACTCGACTTACTGTTTCTGATTTGACTGGAAATGCTTTGAGATCTGCCTTGAGATCATTAAATTCCGTAGGCTCTGTACCACGACAAGCAACTACAACATCAGTCTTATTCTCAAACCTATATGCTTGAGCTCCACCTATATCATAAAATTTTGTTTTAGTAAAACCATGTTTCTTAGCAAGCTTTATAACATCGGCTTTATCACCGTATGCATCAGCTGCAAGCTTAGCAAAAAGAAGACTTTTCTCCTTTAAATTCATTTCACTTATACTCATTACATTGCTCCCCAATCTCTATAGGCTTTATAAGCACCCCAACCTAATGCAGCGATCGCTGCAATTTTAATAAATGATGTAGCAAATAACGCGATAAGCCCAAAAGCTATTAATCCTAAATTACTTCCCATTATACTTTCTCCTCTAAATTTTGTAAGCGTTCTTCCAATGATTCAATCTTTGCAGCAATCTTTGGATTGACTTTCTTCCAAGCATCTTCATCTTGGTTTAACCAAGTCCAACCATACTTGTCCCTAAAATAATCTACTGTGGCATCAATCTTTCCATAACCCCATAAACCAATACGTGTATCTTTAATATAAGCTAAAAAGGCTGCACCTAATAATGCTCCTGCAATACTAGTATAAATCCATAGTTTATCTTCAAACATCTTCCTCTTCTCCTTTATCTGGCCATGGGCCAGCAGTAAATGGTGACATAGGTGCTAGTGGTACATTTCTTATTTCTCCTACCGCTACACCGTTCTCAAATGATTCAAAATCATCTCCTAATTCGCTTTTGTATACTTTTTCCATAAATCTATCCTGTTTAATAACCTCTTCTAAGTTTTGTAAATCTGCTGCTGGATACGTCTTACTTGGACCTTCTTCCACGTGACTCTCCCTTTATTTTAATTTTAGCTAACAATTGTTCATCTGTTTCAACCCTATCAGGATCTGGCAGACAAACATCTACTGGACAAACTTCTACACATTGTGGTGTATCAAAATGACCCACACACTCAGTACATAAATCACCATCTATAACATAGATCTCGCTATATTTTGGGTGTCCAATCTTATAATCTCCACCAAAGTATATTGCATCATTAGGACATTCTGGTACACAGACGTCACAGTTAATACAGTCATAGTCGATGAATAAACTCATGAGTAACATTTCTATTTATAATATTGCTATTTATAAGACGGTTTTTCTATAAATATAGTAATGAATAGATTAGGAGATTGATTTGGAAGGTATATTAGATTTAATAGCGGAAGTAGGGTTTCCTATTGTAGGTGCAGGAGCGGCAGGTTATTTTGTATATTTAACACTCAATTTTATATTAGATGGTGTGTTAGATGATATTAAACAACAAAGAATGTTTGCACAAGCCTTAGACAATAGAGTGAAGACAATGAATAGTGAATTAATACGTATTGATGTAAAGATGTGTCAGGCATTTGGTATAAGACCTGATACGGATCGAATCGCAAGAGCAGACGGTAAGACTGATGCGAGGAGAGACTGATGGATGAAGTAGTAGTAGAGCAACAAACAACGATAGGACAATTAGTTAGTGATTACGGTTTTCCTATTATTGCCGCTTTGGCAATGGGTTACTTTATATACTTCATATGGACATGGGTTTCTACAAAGGTAGATCCAGTTATAGGCGATAGCCATATGACTTTAATTGCATTAATCGATAGAGTAAGAATGTTGGATAATGATTTAATTAGATTAAACGCTAAATTAGATATGATATTACAGGAGAGAGAAAGACATGGTGAAATTAAAACTTTTACTGATACTACTAACACTGACGACAATAAGCCAAGCGAGTAGTTTAACGTTTGATTTTAGTAATCCAGCTTTTAGTGGAGAAGGATATTCTAGCCATGTGCTTTCAATATCTCAGTTAGAATACAATAGAAAGGAATCAGTAAAGGATGACTTATTATCTGCAGAGGCTAAGGCCGCTAGAGATGCTAAGAATACCACCCTTGCAAAGTTTGTAACGAACGTAGAAAGTCGTATATTCGCAAACTTATCCAAACAAATGGTTGATAATATGTTCGGCACAAACTGTACCGAAGATTTAGATACGACAGAATTAGAGTGCCCATTAAGTGGTACAGCAACTTTACCTGATGGCTCAACAGTAGCATGGGTAAAAGATGAGACAGCAGAAACAATTACGTTAACTGTTACTGCAGCTGATGGTTCATTAACAGAATTAGTTGTACCAGTTGGAGACTTTAAATTTTAAGATGAATATGGAATATTTGGCGGTAGCATTATTAAGTTGTATCATGGCTGGTTGTTCGGTACAGAACACCAAAGCAATAGAAGGTGATATGCCTTTTGTTCAGGGTACACCGACAAAAGAATTGTTAAAAGATATGCCAGATTTGATAAATACGCCTACGGATGGAGAAGGTAATCCAGTAAAAATTACCGTGGCGGTATATGCTTTCCCTGATGAGACAGGACAAAGAAAGCAAGTAGGATTATCGACAGCAGTTTCTCAGGGAGCTGATGTATGGGTTATACAATCACTCATGGCAGTTGGAGATGGTGGTTGGTTCTCAGTTGTTGAAAGGGCAAGTTTAGATAACTTAGTCAAAGAAAGACAATTGATTAGAAGTACAAGAGAACTATATGATGGTGCTCAAAGCACAGATGCTTTGGCACCTATGTTATTTGCTGGCCTAATACTAGAGGGTGGCATTGTAGGGTATGATACGAATACGACAAGTGGTGGAGCAGGAGCAAGGTTTCTTGGTTTAGGAGCTAACGATCAATATAGAACTGATCAAGTGACTGTTTCATTAAGACTCGTTTCAGTACAGACAGGGGAGATCCTATTGACTGTATCGTCGACAAAGACAATTGCAAGTACAAGCAATGGTGCAGATGTGTTTAGATTCTTAGATTTAGGAACACGTGCATTAGAGATAGAATCTGGTAATGCGGCTAACGAACCGGTGAATTATGCGATTCGTACAGCTATTGAATTTGCAGTACTGCAAATGTTATATGAAGGAAGAGAGTGTGGTTTATGGGAATGGGCAGAACCAGTTAAGGTTGTACCTGAAATTCCAGATATACCACTTGATGATTGGGCGAAACATCCAATTGAGGCAAAAGAAGGAGAGTAGTTAATGAGATTACTAACATTCTTTATTATGGCTTTGATGAGCATGTCAGTGATGGCAGCAAATAAGATTTATGTAACACAGGCTGGTGCTTCATTAGTTTTTGATGTACTCCAGGATGGTGATGGAAATATGATAGGTAATTCGACTACCTCATCCACAGCGTCTGGTTCTGCAACAAATTTTAATATAGACCAAGTCGGTAATAGTAATATAATCACCTTTGATATTGAAGGCGATAATTTTACAGGTGTATTTTATACAACGGGTAATAGTAATAACATTGACTTTAATTGTGATAGCGCAGGAGCTACATCGGGTTGTGATGATGTAAATGCTGTAATTAGTTTTACATCTGGTAACTCACAAGATATCGATATAGATGTCGGTCTTACTTCAAGTAAGTCTGGTGATAATGCTGACATTGATATTACTGGACAATCAGGTACGGACAGTACTGTTGTTGCAGCTACTATCGATGGTGCAAGTGCAATACTAAGATTAACAATTAATGGTGATTCAAATAACTATCTAATTGATATTGATGATAACGGTGATGTTGCAGGTCATACTTTAATTATGACACAAACTGGTATCACTGCTGATGTTGATATTGTTCAATCGGGTGTAGCCGATAACTCAGCAACTGTAGTAACAACAGGTGATTCACAAAACATTGATATTACACAAACAGCGGGTGGTACAGTAACAATGACAACCACTGGAAGTACATCATCTGCGGTTAAGACAGTTAATATTAATCAAACAGGTCATGCTACATTTAATACTGATGGAACTATCATGGGACAAACTTCAAATGGTTTAAATGGTGCTGGTGGTACATTTGATATTGACCAAACAAGCACAGGTACAATTAACTTAGACCAAGATGGTGCAAGTGCGAATGTCAGTATAGAACAAACAAGTACAGGTACAGTCAACATGGATGTAAATGGTGCAAGTTTCACGGCTGATATCGACCAAGACAATGCAAGTACGATTAACTTACACCATGATGGTGCAAGTGCAGACTATGTTATCTTACAGACTGGTGGTAGTGGTGATATACTAACACTAACAGTAAATGGTGCTTCGGCAAATGTAGATATTATTCAACGAGATTAATGTGCGACTTTTTATTATATTATGGTGTTTAACATTTTCATCATTCGCTAGTATAATTGGCGATGTTATCTTACATGAAGGTAATGCCAATATTGAAAGAACGGATGGTGAAGATGTTGATGCCGAAAAAGATTTAGATATATTCCAGTATGATACTGTTAAAACTGGTAAAGGTAAAGTCGCTATTGGCTTTATTGATGATACGAGGGTAGATGTTACACAGCATTCCAAACTTATTATTGATGAATTTGTTTATGATCCTAATACCAAGACAGGTAAACTATCACTAAAAGCAGCACTTGGTACAGTAAGATATGCTTCTGGCCAGATTGCAAAGACCACACCAACCGCAGTACAAATAAAAACACCAACAGCTACTATCGGTGTTCGAGGTACAGATTTTTCAATGACGATAGACGAGGTAGGTAGTTCTACTATTATTCTACTGCCGTCATGTGATACAAACGGTAACTGCTTTGTAGGTGAGATATCAGTTGAATCCGATGCGGGCATGGTTATTATGAATCAGGCCTTCCAGGCTACCGTTGTGGACACTATTTCTTCGAGGCCATTAAAACCTGTGATTGTAGATCTAGAAGAATCATTCATTAATAACTTACTTATTATATCAAAACCTCGCGAGATTGAAGAGGCAGAAGAAGCAGAATCATTTAATAAAGTTGCTACTGCCCTTGATATAGACTTTTTAAAGTTTGAAGAATTAGAAATAGACTATTTAGAAATAGAAGAAGATGAATATGTATCTATGCTTGATACAGATTTTTTAGATCAGAATTTCTTAGCAGATATTTTAGAACAACTGAATCGTCAGTTAGCATTACAAATGCGTTCTGAATTTGATAAGAAAAAAGGTACATACGATTTTACATTAGGTAAAGATAAAGACACAGGTATCACAATACTAGACCAAGAACCACAATGGTACTGGCATAGAGAAGCTGCAAGTGGTAGTGTTGTTGAATTAGTACTTGAACAAGAAAACAGTTATATAATGAATATACAACAAGGGGATTTCGAATTAATAGATTTTGAATTAGGAGGAATAGAAAGTGAAATCACTATTATTCAAAGCCAGTAGTATATTACTATTAATGATATTATATATTCCAATAATGTTTATGGCTGGTTCAGTATTTGCTAATAACGAAATATATATCACACAAGTTGGTACGAGTGATAACTTAACGATAGATATAACCCAAGATGGTGATGATAATGTAGTACAGCTTTCTATATCGCATGATAATAATTCAATTGAGATTGACCAAGAAGGAAATGACAATACAATTAGTTGGGTTTCATATTGGGGTTCTGGCCAAGCTTGGGGTGGTGACTTAGATGGTTCAGGTAATACTTTAAAGTTCGAACAATATAATACTACAGGATCAGATGCTAATCGAATAGGATTTCATATTAATACTAATAATAATACTGTTCATGTATGCCAAGGTAAAACATTTGTTGATGCGAATGATACAACATGTGAGTCTAGTGCTACAGCAGAATATGGTGGGCACACTATCAATATAGATCTTCATAGTGGTGACACGAATTTAAAGGGTTCACAAGAAACTGGTACAGGTAATGCAGACCATGAGGCAAGAATTTATACTTATGGTGGTGATAATAATGATATATTCTTTAAACAAAAAGGTAATGGCGATAAGTATATGCAACTTATAGTACGAACTGATAATGGAGAACAATCAGTTGTGCAAAAAGGAGATGGAGAACATACCGCAACAATAGATTTAACTGGTGCTTATACAACAGATTTAGATTTAATACAAAATAGTAATTCAAATCAATCATATACACTAACAAATAATTGCCAGACATCATCTGGTTGTTCAGTTACTGTCCTCCAAGAATAATATAAATAGGTTTATGAAGAAAATTTTATCACATTGGTCTATCGCATTTGTTACCCTTATAGCATTAACCTATATCGGTCTGCAAGATCCATGGGTCAAAGAGATACTACGACTTAAATCATTTGACTATGTATTACAAAACGAAGAGAAGACTCCTTCTCAATCAGTAACAATAGTTACCATCGATGAAGCAGCAATCGAAGAACATGGTCAATGGCCGTGGGATCGTGATGTGCTTGCTAACCTTATACTACAATTAAGAAATGCTGAAACAGGTATCATTGTGATGCCTATATTATTTAGTGAGGAAGATAGGTTTGGTAGTGATGATGTATTCTGTGAAACACTAACGTATGGCACAGTCATTGCTCAGACAGGTACAGCACAAAAGAGAACATCTAATCCAGTACCGAGAGGTGTGGCAAAGATAGGTAATCCATTACCACATCTATTTGAGTGGAATGGTATGGTTGGACCATTACCTAAACTTGCTGAGTGTGCGAATGGTGTTGGTGTTATTAATACAGCTCCTGAGATTGATGGTGTAATTAGACGAGTGCCATTGCTTATGAAGATAGGTGAGGAAGTATATCCTAACATGGCAATAGAAACTATTCGTGTTGCTGTAGGTGACCCATCATATCAAGTCAAAGCAGATGAGGCTGGTATTATTGCCATGAGAGTTCCTGCTTATGCTACAATTAATACAGATACGAATGCTCGTGTATGGGTAAGATGGAATAAAGAATTCCATACGATGAGTGCTGCATCTCCAGACTTCACGCCACTTGCGGGGACAACAGTGATTATAGCTATGACAGCAGAGGGATTAGGCGGAGTTGTTGCAACGCCAGTGGGTGAACAATATGATTATGTTATATCTGCACAAACTCTACAAACAATATTAGATGGTGAAACTATAAAGAGGTATGATGCTTTATTAGAACTACTTGCTGGTCTTGTATTAGGTATTGCTATTATTCTTATTACAAGATTTTTGCCATACTGGTTTATAGGTTTATCGTTAATAGGTATATTCGGTGGAGGTATATATTACTTCCAATATATGTTTAGTACACAATTAGTTCTTGTAGATATCACATGGGCATTATTAACATTCTTTATCGTAGGATTCCATGCCACATTTAATAGATTCATATTAGAATTTATGCAGAAGCAACAGATTAAGAAACAGTTTGAACACTACTTAGATCCACGTCAAGTCAAAGCACTTCAAAAAGATCCATCACTACTCAAGCTTGGTGGCGAGAGAAAAGATATGTCTTATTTGTTTATGGATATTATTGGATTCACACCGATCTCAGAATACTATAAGAACAATGATGACCCTGAAGGATTAGTAGTTCTTGTCAATGAGTTCTTAGATGAGATGACTAATATTATATTAGCTAATGGTGGTATGGTTGATAAGTTTATGGGTGATTGTATTATGGCTGTGTTTGGTGCACCACTTGATATGCCTAATCATGCTGAGATGGCGGTCAAGTCCGCTGTTGAAATAGAAGCAAAGACATTAGAACTAAAACAACGATATAAGGATCGTGGCTTACCAGATATTAACGTAGGTACAGGTGTAAATACTGGACCAGCAATTATTGGTAATATGGGTAGCTCAACTCGATTTGATTTTAGTGTGATAGGTGATGCTGTTAATCTAGCAGCAAGACTAGAAGCAACAGCAGGAAGGGGAGATTATTTACAATATCCAACAATTTATTCCTCCATGACAATGACTCAATTGCCAGATGATATGATTATACGATCTCATAAGATAGGTGATATTAGAGTGAAAGGTAAGGAAGATGTTATAGAAATATATAACTTAATTCCACTTACTTCCTCTGTTCCCTCTTCATAAGATTCTTTAAAGTCTTTACAAGATTCCTTTTCTTATCGGATCTATCGTGACCCATCTCATGTAATTTTTCTTTTGTGTGTTTTAACTGTGCCGACTTACTAATATTCCTACTAGTTTTCTGATTCATATTACTCCTTTTAATCTTTACTTCGTCTTGCCGCAAGCTCCGCTTTCATAGCGTCATACTTATCTTTCCTACGCTGGTCTACCGCTGCTTGTTCTGCTTTCCTTCTTGCTCTTCGTTGTGCAGCCCATGGGCCAACAACATTAGTAAAAATTAAAAATCCGATTGCACCATATAGTATGGTTTCTGTTACATTTGCAAACATAAATGCCCTCAACTGTTCTTCGTTCCCGGCTTCAATATCGCTTATTGCAGGTTTGTCATCAGGTAATACTGAATCAACTGCTACAGATGTCGCAGCATTGACCGCTGCCGGTAAAGGGCCTGCTATGACGTATGTGACACCAGTCGTTGCTGCTGTCTTAATTAAATTCTTGGGATCTAGTGCGTTGAAACCGCCTAACATACTACATCCACCTAATGAAAGGGCTAATGTGCCCGCTAATATCTTCTCAATCATATATCTATTTATACATTAAAACATCCTACAATGTGAATTCTTTCTTCCCAGGAAGCATTGACTGCTGTATGCATTTTAGTTGTATCTACAATATAGTGATTTCCATCTGCTGGATATCTAATAACTTTATCATCTATAACAATAAAACACTTATCATTTGTTATAAGAGGAATATGTATTCGTTGTGTTGGATCTTGATGATATGAATAACAAGTTTTAGAATGCATTCTCATTACACGAGTTCTATACATACCTAAATCTTTTATTATCGAATTAGTATACGGTATATCAAACAAAGGAATAATAAAATCTTGCTCTTTGTGATCATTTAAAGTAGTAAGCTTACCAGTACCGTAATTATAATCAGTCTCACCTTCAACGGTTTGCAACGATATTTGGGTATCATACTTAGGAAGTAA
>OCVQ010002639.1_pt1 | contig 11472 bp, 17 predicted proteins | sample 1539061 | NCBI WGS metagenome assembly OCVQ01 (sample SAMEA3355526, study PRJEB22509) | marine metagenome | biome: marine; feature: river plume; material: water | place: USA | collected 2010-08-08 | depth 0.5 m | reverse complement strand
GCCGTATAACGTCCAATAGACATATCGCTGGCAAAGATGCTATCAAGGGTATCGTCAGAGTCAACAAGAACGCAACTTGCAAACTGCCTGACAGGGGTCCTGACGCCTGCCATAACGGGCGTTGGGATATTGACTTTAAATAATGAGGTCGCATCGTAGTATCTCCTTACATAGTGCATACGTGATTCTGCTGGATAGTTGGCAAATAATGTTGCCGCAATCATCATGTACATGAACTGGGGAGTCTCAAATATTTCATCGTTAGAACGATCCTGACATAGGTATTTGTCAACTACTTGACGCAAGCCTGCATAGGTAAAGTTCTCATCACGCTTGTGTCTAATGTAACTATCTAATGTTGTAATTTCTTCGTTAGTGTATGATTCTAGTATTGCAGGATCATATACTCCACGTTCAATGTTCTTGTCTATATTATCTTTTAATGTTATAGCGTTATACTCGCCAAACACTTGTTTGTTTACGCTGTATGATAACAGTCTTGCCGCCGCATATTGATAGTTGGGCGCATCTAAACTAATAAGATCATTAGCACTGCGGATCAATACTTCTTGTATCTCCGATGTACTCATTTCATCATAAAATTGTAAATTAGCATTCATTTCAATTTGACTGCTACTAACCCCAGCTAAGCCTTCACAGGCAAATTCTACTACTTTGTGTATTTTATCAACGTTAATTGGTTCACGGGTTTTATTTCGTTTTACGATGTGAATACCATTTGCCATTATTTTCTCTCCCATTTTAGTTTAGTATTTATTTTGACTAGATAAAGCAAAGACGTGTTGCGAGCGTAATTCTGTCGGTAAGTCCTGTTTGGATATAACTGCATTTTCGTCCCAACCAAAAACATTGTCGTTAACGAAAAGCAAGTACATGTATCCTAACATGTCATCTGTACAGATATGTATCTCAAAATCGTCACCACTAAAACGTTCTGTTAACTGTAAAGAATAGCCGTAGCCTAGTACACGAGTAAAGTCACAATACCGATTCTCTAAAAGAAGCTGCCAAGGGTCTGGCCATGCTTCACTATGAAAGGGATCAGTGTGCATACTTACTGACGGTGCCTGCTTATAAAACTCAATTACATCACCAAAAGGGTCATCTGACAACTCTAGGTTCTGTCGAAATTGGTTCCAGGATATTAGTCGTTCTTCATATTTTTTTGCGAACATTTATGTTATACTAGTTTGTTTCGTTTTCACTTTAAATTTAAAATTACTGCGAGAATTTGACGGCATGCTTACAGAGTTACTTCTGATTACAATAGTTTCATTCTCACTATCTACGTTTATATCATCTAGTATAGCATCAAAGTAAAGTTTGTCAACATAATTGTTGTCACCTTGGTAGTCGTATTCGTCCGAAACTGATACTGAAGGTGAGCCGTTGGGACCATCTGTTCTGCTGTTTGATACAATGTGAAGACTGCCTGCTCTAACGCCGTTCCAGCCTTGTTCACTTGTTATAAGGTAATCAACTGTAAATGATTGGTTGACAACCTGAGGTAGGCGAAGTAGTGTAATGGCTGTGCCATCTGATACAGTTACTTCGTGTTCAAAGCCCCATTCAAAGTTTGATGGGCCTTTTACTTCTGGTACATAAGGTACTGATCCAATAATTGGACTTCTAATCTCAAAGAATATCTGTCCGCTTGTTGCATGTGGTACACTTGTTGTAATCTGTGTTGGGCTATCAACAGATGTAATAGTAACATTTACGCTACCAAACTCACCTGTGCCGCTTGTTTTAATTAATAGTTGGCCTTGTCTAACTGTACTAGTGTCAGCCATTGTTACTACTGATTGTCCTGCAACGATTGTTGCATTAGTTGATACAATAGCACCTTGTGTATAAGACAATACTTTTGTTCTAGTAAAGTAATCGCCAATACTTTCGTTGCCTAGTTTATTAAAGTTAATAACTGCTGTTGTTGGTACATCGTCTGCACCGCCATCGTTACCACAAGTTACAAACTTGTTACCACGACTTACGTTGTATGTGCCTTCTTTAATAAGTATTGCTTCTTTGCTGATGTTAGTAAACACACAGTCTGAGAATATGTTGTTTGTTGGTCCTGTTGATGTACCGTTTGCTACGTTGCCATCAATAACCATTGACTTACCAAACGACACACCGTAACCACCTACACCAAAATTAGATGTAGTAAACACGTTGTCGTTAACATCAAAGTCACTTGCTACAAGATATTCAAATCCTTGTATATGACAGTTTGTAAATTCGTTACGACTAGATTCAACACCGCCGTTCTTACTGTTTAGTAATACACCAACATTGAATGTAACAATACTACTAGCATTGATTACGTTTCCAGTTGTCCAAGGACCTATTACAGTTATGTTTTCAAAGTAACTATCTCTACAACTTTGTAGAATAAGTCCTCTTGATCCTGTAATGCCTACTTGTAAAGTTAACCCTTCAACACGAATGTTTCTTGCTTGAGTTGCATACTCTCCGTCTAGTACATATGACCCTGGTGCGCTTTCGTCACTGACTGTTTGAAAAACAGCTCTACCTGGGTTAGTTTGTTTAATAATAGTCTTGCCTGCGCCAGCACCTACTATTGTTGCGTGTGGAGGAATACGTATAGTATCTTTAACTGTGTATGTACCTGCTTCAATGTTTAGTATTACACGATTGCGTACTGATACTTCTTGTCCTGCGTTTAGATACAGTTGATCGATTGCTCTTTGTAATAATGCTGTGGCGTCTTGAGCTTCGTCTCCAGTTGCTCCGAAAGAACGGATGCTTACTGTATCGTCTAGTCTTGCTTGTAATGTGCGTGTAACAGGATTTACAGAGTCAATACCAGTAACAACACTACCGCTGTTATTCTTGTATATGTATTGATCTGCTACTTCAAATAAGTCGCTGTGTTCAGTTAACAAGTTAGTGTTACCAACTTGTGGTGCACCTTCTGCTACTGATCCGTTACCAATGTAAACTTTTTGTGTGTCAACTGCCCAACCTATCTCACCTGAAGATAGCTGAGGTAAGCCTGACCCTTGATTCTCTTGTCCTCTACGGACTTGTATCTTTGATATTTGTACTACTGCCACGAGTGTCTCCTACGCATTATTATTGTATTTATGCGAACTTCTCGTAATAGGTATACACTCTGTTGTACCATTCAGTACGCCATTCGTCATACTCATGTGGCCATACATCAAACTGCTGATATGTTTCGCCTCCTAGCAACATTCCGTCATCTCCGCGACTACACATAAAGATATGTCCTTCACGTATGTTAGTGCCGTAGATTTCGTTGTGTGCTTCTGCGTATGCTACTAGTTGTAAGAAGTAGTTCTGTACATACTCTAGCTTCTTGGGCTTGTTCGTTTGCTTGAAGTCCATGATACAGGGCTGGCCTTTGTATACTCCTACGAGATCAGTTGTTCCTGCGTACATTTGAGGCACGTAAAGCGCCACTTCGCTACCCCATATCTCATCTACATCGCCCATTGCGTGTTCTAATACTTGCTGTGCCATTGCGTGTGCTTTCTTAGCAAATGGATTACTACCCGGAGTAGGCATTACACCTGTCTCAACATAGTCTTCTAAATACTTGTGCATACGTGTGCCAACACCTGCGGCTTCTGTAGTAATTTCTCGTGCTTTAGTTTCGCCTACACGTTTACGCCACGCAATAAGTCCTGACTTGTCGCTTGTAGCATCAAGGATAGTTGTAACACTAGCCACAGCACCTCCATCAGGTGTCATGTACTTGCGTTTACCTTCTACTTGTTTTCGTGAAATTGGCTTGTAATCGTACTTACTCGTTATCAGGGTCAAATTAGTTTCCTTTAATCTATCTTATTAGTATACTATCATACTAAAAGAAAGTCAAGTTATAATTTATCACCTACGTCAGTAGCACGTTTTGCCATTGTGCCTACGCTGTCGCCGCCATCGCCAGCATCACCTTGTTTTGGATTGTCTAGCATGTTTTTAGTTTTTGGCTCAATACCTACTTTGTCAAAGTTTTTAATCATTGATTTAACTCTTGGGTCTGTATCGTAAGCGGCTTTGAATGTACCAAAGTCAAACTGTGGTGCACCTACATTTTGCATTAGTTTGTTTAGGTCAAGGTTCTTTGAACCAGACTTTAGATCTTTGTCTGTTGGAACTTCAAAATGTAAGAAAAGTGATTCGCCTTTAGCATCAGCGGCACCAATAACAGTTCTAAGAACTTGTACTAGTTTAATTGAGTCCGATGACTCTAAGACTTTTTTTTTGAAAGGGTTGTTGCTATTCTACGTGAACGTTCAGCTAACTTTTTTTTTGAGCCTCTTTGAACACTCTCACGCTTTTCACGTCCAGCTTCTTCTTCACCACCCATTGCGGCGTCAGCGGCACCTAAGCCGTCATCGTCTAATGGTTCCATTTCTGGATCTGCTGGTAATGGATCGTCTAATGGATCAGCACCTAATGCGTCAGGTGCCATTGCGGCTTCTTCGCCTGTTAGCATACCAACACCATTTGTAAGTGTAACTCTTGTTGTTTCCATTACGCCGTACATTGCTTCAAGAGCTGGTTTAATTGATGCTGTAAATGCTTCAGATTTTTCACTGCCCATCTCATCACGTATTGCATCTGCAAGTTCTAGCATGGACTCTGTTTGCATTTCTGCTGTGTCTTCCATCCAACCAGTAACTCTGTCTACCATATCTTTAGCTGCCATAACTAGCTCGGCAGCATCTTCTGCGCCTTCCTTAACTATAGCTTCATTCTTTTTATTCTTCTTGTCTTTAATGGCTTTCTTCATAGGTTCTTTTTTGTCGCCATCTTTATCCATGTCTAAGAAATCTGGCTTAGCCGCTTCTTCTACACTTTCCTCACGCTCTGCTATTGCTGTATTGAGAACATCAAGGAAGAGTTTTGATTTTTGGTAGTTCTCATTTTTAATAACACTGTCAAAGTTTTCATTCATTTCAACTTGACTTAATTTTGTTCTAATTTTATTACGGACATCTTCTAGTTGCTCAATTGTAAAAGCATCTATGTTGATCTTTTGACCAAAACGTTTCGCTAGGCTCTCGTTTAGGCTCTTAGCAGTAACTGGTTTTGAAATTTCTCTAATATTCATTGCATTCTCTTCCTATGAATTTGCTTGTTATAGTTATTTAGCCAATTAGGCATAAACATATTGGTCTAGATGGTCCTTTGCTTGGAGTGTGCGCATCCTAGCAATGTCATATCTAGTTCGGGCAATCTCTTTTTTGAAATCGTCCTTGGTTACTTTTATTGTATTCTTATAAAATAAGCAATCATTATACTGCTTTTCTATTTCTTTATCTAATGATCTAATTTTACTCTCGCAATTTAAACCTTTTTCTAAACTCTTTGCTAGTGCTACTGCGCCTGTCTTACAGAACGTTTCTTGAACTAACTTGTTTTCTTCTAATGAAAACACTTTATGGAAGCCTCGTTTATTAGATCGCACGACATACTTCCCTATCCTAATACTATTTCCTTTAGCATAAGGAAATGCGGTAGGGTCAATTGAAGTGTTTAATAACGCTTCAAGTTCTTTAACTAATGTCTGATTGTATATCATTCCGTACGACCAAAGTTTGAGCTCCAATAACTATTTTACTTACCAAACTTTTGCGTACAAGGTTTTCAATTACGAATTGTTCTCGTTCATTGAACTGACTTAACGGAGTTCTGCTATCAATGTCATCTAATAAAGCATCTTCTTCATTACTAACTTGTATAGTAAACTGCTTTAATACATCATCAATTCGCACCGAGTGTCTCCGGATCAATCTTATCGCCTGGTCTGATAGTAGTTTTAGTATTTTTATTCATTGCACTATTGTTAGGCTTTTGCATGCCTATCTTCCCTGTTTTAGGATCTTTGTTTAGTGCATTAGGATTTTTCTTTGTGTCGACGGTAGTGGTTACTCCATTACCCTGATCAATTGTTACTTGATTGCCAGCTACCTTAGATATTCTTGGTTGCGTTACTTCACTTATTCTCATTTTAATCTCCTGGCTCTCTTTGTACTAGTTTTTCTAGGTGCAGTCTTTGTACTGCTTTTATTTAATCTATTTGTTCTTATTGCGCCCGGATTTGATCTCTTAGATAATCCTGACTTAAAACTCATTGATTGCTTACGTTTGGTTCTAGTCTTCTTCAACGAAGCACTCTTACCTACGTTTAATGGCTTACTGCAACTTGCAGGTGATGCCATAACTCTGCCCTTTCGAGCGCCGCTTGTGCAACGATACTTACGGACGTTCTTACTTCCGCTTTTGGCCCATATCTGTGTTGCTTCAAAGAGCGAACGTAATAACATTTATCTTCTTCCACCCTTTGCGGCTTTGTTCATTGACGCTACTCTTTTACTAGCTGGATTAATTCTTTTAGTTCTCTTAGTCTTCTTTGCTAATCTAGAACCTAATCTTGCTTTGGTAATCTTTAAACGTGTACGTTTCTTGATGTCAGGCGCCGCAAAGCATTGCTGAATGTTAGCAACTACTCGACCGTGTCTTCGACCGCCCACACATCTATACTTACGGACTACTTTCTTTCCAGAACGTGCCCATACTTGTTTTTCGTCTAAAGGTGTATTAAAAAACTCGCGTATTAACATATAGTTATTTATCGCGAGCGGAAGGTTACTGCATTATTATTACAATGATAGTGGAAAGCAAGCCTGCTACAACTGTACCAGCGGCTCCAATAAGTACTTTGATCATACTAGCATTTCCAGTTTGTATGTCAGAGTGGATAGCGTCAACTTTAGATTCGAGCTTTTCCAGACGCCCGTCTAGTTGCTCGTAACGAATAGCACATAAGTCTACGTGTGCTTCTAATGATTCTTTTTCTAGTTTAGTTGTGTTACCTGACACATTAATTCTCCGTTAAAGTAAACTCTTGGTTAGCCTTTTTGTGTGTTTTTATGTGCCTGGTATAGCATTGCTATAGTATTATTTATCATCTAAATCAAAAATAATGTTTCGAAAGCCGTTATTTGACAATGTGGTAAACGTGTTTACGGGCTGTGTCGCAGTCTCATCTAAATTAATTATGAATGGAACTAGATCAAAGTCCTGTTCCAGCATATCTAATGTAAGACTTCCTTCAGTTTCGATAGTAAACTTCACAGTCCAAACATTATGCTTGCCTTTATAGTGTGTACCAAACTGTGATACAGTCTCTTCGCTAACACTTATTTTAAAGTTTGTTGGATTAGATCTAAGTCCAATAACATTGTAAAGAGTATTGAAGTTGGCTTGCTGTTTTACCTGGTGTGGTTCAGCAGTTCCTTTGCGAGCGTTAGTCTGTGTTACATCAACTAATGTTTTTATTATGAAGTTCGTCATGTACTGTATTTAACAGTCAAAAAAAAGCTCACTATAAAAGTGAGCTCTTTAGTGTGACGCCTGCCATTACAGCCATAATCACGTTCCTAAGGTAAAGGAATTATTTACGCCGCGCCAGCAATTGATTGGTCAAACGTTAGTGTAGTTGCCGCTGTTACGCCAGTCGAACCAGTACCGTAGTTTGCACCATCTGTGATGCCTGCACCTTGTAACAATAATGTTACAACGCCTGATGCTTTGATAACGCCAGCAACTGTGTTGCCTTCGTTTTCTGCTGTTTTAATAGCCGCTACTGCTTCTGCATCTGTAATGCTTGACTTAGACATAGTTACTACCATTGTCTTTGGTCCAGCGCCGTTGCCGTTACGTAGTACTTCGTAGTTTGCCGCTACTGTTGTTCCTGTTAAATCTGCCATTTTATTCTCCTATATGTTTTCTCTTAATGACCAGCCTCACGCTCAGTGAAGTTGTTATATGTATTTACCATTTAGATAAAAAAAGCCCTATAATTAGGAGTTTTTGGCTCTCTTATGCAATTGTTTGAGCTGTGCAATGTATGCAGGGCCTGCATTTACGATATCATCTATCATTTCTACTGCTGGTTTATAGCCTCTTACGTACTGTGCTGGTGGTGTACGACCTTCTTCAACCATTTCAATAAACTTAGTTGCTCGCATAGCATTGTCTAAGCCTACTATGTAAGCATACAATGCTACACGCTTTTGTGCTGTAAGTCTTTCTATACGACGGCCTCTGATGTCTGCTAATGCAGATTCATCAATTTGTGTTTCCACTAGACCTTCTTCGTATAAGCCTTTGATGAAGTTATAATTTGCTTCCATTAGCCTAAGTATCTCTTAACAAATAGTTGTGGTATTTCGTGATAGTCTTTAATGTCAAAGAAGTCAGCGGCACTGTTGCCATTCTGCATATCTCTTTGGAACTGTGTACGTACCATTGGTTTAACTTTGTCTGTAGTCATTAGCATTCGTATAACTCTAGCTTGATCAACACTTACTTTAAATTCTTTGCCGTCATCTGTTTTTACTGTGCTAACTGGATTAGGATTACCTGCACTGTCTAATACTTTACCTAACTGGTCATACATATTAGCTTGCTTGTATCCTGGCTTGTCTTCGTCATCAGCATCTAACTCTTTGCCATGTTGACCTAATTCAAAGTCATCAAAATCGTCTTCCAACACAGGTCTGACAATTGCATTTAGTTCTGCTTCAAAAATTTCCATATAGTTTTTCATTTATCTCTCCACTGCTCTGTTGGCTTTACTGAAATATTCTCTTGGTACTAGTTTAATGTCACCTTCAGGGTGTGCTAGTACATATCCTTCTCCGCCTTGTTCACCTTTGATCGAGGCTTTGATGTCTGCTTCTTGGTTTTCTAATTGATTAATAACATCGTCTTTAACTTTCATTATGCCTTCTACTGTCTGCCATATAGCATTGTAGCCTGCAACATTTGAGTTAATCAAATCAATTATCTTTTGTTGTTTAGGTGCGCTTACTTTAGATCCTTTTAGCCAAGCAATAAAGTCTTTGGCTAGTCCGCTCATTCCTGTATCAACCTTTGAGTTTACATAAGCATAAAATATCTTAGGTAAATCTTTTACTTTCATTTGTTCTAGTTTCTGTGAATCTAGTATACTATCAATTGCTGTTCCGTTTTTACTTACTATTGTTTTTAGTGCTGTAATTGAACTGTTGTCTATAGCTGGCGGCTGTTGTACTGTTACTGGAGGCAATACTAACACGTCAGTGCCTGTGATGATACGTTGTACTTCGTCACCTGCTAAACTACGCTCTGCTCCTGCTTCGTCAACTAGTCTGTGTATAACAATACCACATGAACTTGCTTTAATCTGTTGCCCTACATCGCTGTTTGCTTTTACAGTATATGTAACAATGTTTGGAGTAAACACAAATGCATCTTCTTCTAGTCCAGGAGACTCAAAGTAAAGCATGTCGCCTTTTAGATAACCTCTAAAGTCTTTTGATACTGCTTTTTCAAATGCTTTGTATGCTGATGTCATGTTACTAACAAGTCCACCATAGCCTTCTGGGTTTTTTGCATAACCTGGGCGGTTCATTAGCATTTGTTGGAGGGCGTCTGCTGACGTTGCTTTTCCGTCATATCCTTTTGCACTGAAACCACTTTTGTCTGTAAAAACAAACTCTCCATCTTCATTGCGGCCAAAAATGACTGCGGGAGATCCGTCCCATTTGATTGTGACATTACTGTGTGCTCCTTGCTCTAAACTTTTTAAACTTTCAATAGCACGAACTGCACCTTTACTGCCTTCCCAAAAGATAATATCTTCTGCATGATCAATACGTGCGGCTTCGTTAATAATGTGCTGTTTACTTTCAACTAGTTTAAAATCACTGTATCTCATCTACGCATCCTAATTCCGCTTTGTGCCATAACAGAACTATTTAGATTTAATCCACTTAGCTCTTTAATTCTATCAAGCTCTTCATTTTTTAAATCATCTGGTAATCCAATATCTTGTACTGTTCCGTTCTTTGCAAAACTATCTAATATACTCTTAACTAATACATCATCATAATTCTTTTCAATCGCTGCCTTTAAACTTTCATATGAGTTTAAATCTTCAGGACCATCTAATCCTAATGCATCAGCAATCGCTGGAGCAGTACGTATTGGCTCGCCAAGTACTGTGTTAATGTTTTGTTTAGTGTAGCCTTCACCTTTTGCTTTAGGCTTTGGTACACGTTTAATTCTTACTAGGCCTTTGTCTGGTGCCCACATCCAGCGTTCAACTTCTACAGGACGGCCGTCATCTATTTTTTCTTCTGATGCTTCACGTTGGTATACTGCACAAATAGTTGCAATCATTAAATTACGGAATACACCTTTATACTTTGATTCGTCTTGACTTGGACTGTGATAGTATGTTTTCATCCAACCCGGGTCGCCTGGCATAAAGTCTACTTGTACTTTACCTGTGCGTTGTCCGTGCTTTGGATCTGAACTTTCTTTACTTGCATCAAAATTAACAATGTCTACACTTGTCATTATGATGCTTGTTTTTGTTACTCCATGTATTAGTTTACTAGTTTCTAGCTTTTTTACTAACTCTGGTATTTTATCTGTTTCAACTTGTATAGCAACATCAATGTCGCCACTGAACTCTTTCTTGCCAACACTGCCAAGTACATTATTTTTTAAATCAATTCCTAAATCTTTTTCTAGTGCGTCAAGGGTAGGGTTAATTTCATCTATATGTATTGGCCCTACGCCAGGCATTGATCCGCCTTCATTCAGTATCATTGTTTTTGCTCTCAATTATCTTATTAATTCCACGTTTAAATTTACGAGTGTCGCCGCTTTTGATGCTATTGATAAAACGTCTTTCCAACTCACTAGCAGTATCTGCATCATACGTATTAGATATCTTATTCAATAAATTAATTGCACTTTCGATAATGTTGCTACCGCTAGATTCAATTAGGTGGTCACTGCTATCTGATAGAGATAAGTTGTTTAACTCTTCTAAGATGCTTCTTGTACGTTTTCTCATTTAACTACTCCGTTATTGTATTTAGTCAACATAATCTATAAATACGTTTGCTACTGGAATGTAGTAATTATTTAACAATGAGGGATAATATGGGTATTTCACAAATGGACTTTCCTTCTCGCTCATTATTGTTTGCTAAACTATCTAGTATTGCTTATAATGATAATGTCAAAGAAGTAAAAAGTCAAGTAAAGAAGTTAGGATTCACAACTGTTGAGTTCTATAACAAAGAAGGCGCACAAGCATATCGCTTTATGAACAAAGAAGATCTAGTTATTGCATGTCGTGGCACACAACCTAGTGAGTTTAACGACATTAGTGCTGATTTAAAAGCATTACCAGTAATGGCAGAAACAATTAGTAGAGTACACCAAGGATTCAAAGACGAAGTAGATGAACTATGGCCTATGGTGTGTGAAGATATTGCACGTACAGTTAATGTAGGCAAGAACTTATGGATATGTGGACATAGTTTAGGAGCCGCAATGGCAACTATTATGGCCAATCGTTGCGAATGTAACATAGAGTTAAATGATCCA
>OCVQ010002636.1_pt1 | contig 11474 bp, 28 predicted proteins | sample 1539061 | NCBI WGS metagenome assembly OCVQ01 (sample SAMEA3355526, study PRJEB22509) | marine metagenome | biome: marine; feature: river plume; material: water | place: USA | collected 2010-08-08 | depth 0.5 m | reverse complement strand
TATTTTTAGATATATTTTTTTGTATGTATTTCTAATTATTTATTTTCTATATTTGAAGTAATAAAAAATCTCAAAGTTATTACTATTAATTTTAAAATCAAAATATGGAAAACATAAAATGTATTGCAGTTAGAAAAGATTATTATTTATTAATCATAAATGATATTTCATTAGGAGAATTTGAAAGAAGTGAATTACGTAACATTATTGAAGTTATAGATAATGCCATCTAAACTATCCAGATCCAAGATTGTAAAAAAGCTAGATGCAGTCTTTAGCCAATATATAAGATTAAAAGATGCAGACCATAAAGGTGATGTAACTTGCTTTACTTGTGGCAAGGTTTCACATTATAAGGTAGGAATGCAATGCGGTCATTTTCAAAGTAGAAAACATTATGCAACAAGGTGGATGGAAAAAAATGTTGCGGTTCAATGCGTTGGATGCAATATGTTTAAAGCCGGTGAACAGTATTTATTTTCAAAGTTCCTGGATGAAAAATTTGGTGATGGAACTGCGGAAGAACTATATATTAAATCAAAAGAAACAGTAAAATTCTCTAATGATGAATTATTAGATATGATAAAACATTACAAAGAGTTGGTGGATAGCTTTTAAATACTTACATTTGACTATTCTGTTTTGTTAAGGGAAAGGGGTTTGACTTTATGTTAAGCCTTTTTTTTTGCTTTTAACGATACTTATTAACATATTTTTATTATATTTGTTTATTATTAATTATTAAAACAGAATATTATGTCAAGATTAAAAGCATTAAAAGGAAGAGTTGAAGCAATTACAAAGGTAGAAGTATCTACAGATATTCAAAATGCAATTAACTTTATAAACAAAGGTTTTGTGTTAGTTGAAAACGGAACTGCCCTAGAGCATAAAGAGGGGGGATATATTAAAATTTCAAAAAGAGTACAAAATTTTTTAACAACTAAATAAAACAGAATGAGAACACAAAAACACGATTTAAAAGATGAAATATTACATCTTGAATTTGAGTTAGTTAAAGCAAAGCTAAACAAAGATTACATTACACAACTATCTATTAATAAAAGGTTAGATGATGCAAAATCAACCTTAATAAACATAAGATAATGGGCACAAACTATTCACAAGAAACTGCTCAAAGTATTATTGAGCAATACAAATTTAGAGTTGAAGCACTATCAAATAAGATAGAATTTTTACAAGCACAGTTAGAAGTATCAAAACAAATTTTTAAAGACAGAATAAATGGATAGAGAAAAATTATTAGATTTGTACAACAAGTACGAACTTGGAAAAACAGATGTATACAAACATCAGCACTATGTTATAATCACTCGCCAAGGCATAGAGAAGATAGCTGCAAAAGAAAACATTACAATCAATTATGAGGTTGTAAAGTGTGAACCTAACTTTGCAGTTATAAAAGCATATGCGCATATCATCGATAAGCCGGATATATTAATAGAAACATTTGGAAGCGCATTGAAAGGTGCTAATTACAAAGATGGAAACTGCAATTCCTGGTACGTTGCTGAAATGGCTGAAAAAAGAGCGCTGTCCAGATCCGTGCTTAAGTTAACTGGCTTCTACGAGTTAGGGGTATTTGGCGAGGACGAGAGTGACGATTTTAAAAGAAAGTAAAATAAAGTTTAATAAATAAATAATTAACAAAATGAGAACAGAAATTTTAAACAGAGTAGGTTACAGTAATGTAACAAAAAAGAAAAGCGATATATCAGTATCTTTGGTATATATTACACCGGAAATAGCAGAACACTATTTAAGCTATAATACACAAAACAGAAAGGAGTCTGTAAGTAGCATTAGTTTTTTAACCCAACAAATGAATAAAGGATTATTTATTGAAAATGGAGAAAGTATTGTATTTGATAAGAATATGAAACTTACAGATGGTCAACATAGATTGATGGCTATAATTAATTCCGGTAAATCATATCACATACCGGTTGTTAAGGGTGTTAATATTAAATCAATGGCTACTTATGATACAGGTAAAAATAGAAGTGCGGCAGATGTGCTTTCAATAAATGGATTTAAAAATGCTAATTTATTATCTACTTTTATAAAGCTTATAAATAAATATGAAAAAAATGGTTCAAAAGCATCAAAACCATTAAGTTACAGTAGAGATGAACAATTAACTAACCAACAAATATTAAACTATTGTAAAGACAATTATGATTGGTTATATAGAATTATATTAGATGTTACAAATATTTATGTGAAATCTGAAATAAAGGTTATTAGTAAATCATATTTTTGTTATATGGTTTATATGATAGGGGGAAAGAATCCAGATCAAATGGTTTATCAGTTTATGAAAAATATTTATGGATTAAATAGAACTCAAGATACTGCAACTAGTTATCTTTATAGTAAATTGTATAAATCAAAAGTAAACAAAGAGCCATTAGGGTTTTACTGGGTACTAGGAATGACAATAAAAGCTTGGAATTATTTTATAGATGGTAACCCATCAGTAAGGTTTTTTAGATTTAGTACAGAACAAGAATTACCAAAAATTAATATTAATAATAATTAAACTATGAGTGCAATAATCAATGCTTCAATTAGGGTGGATAAGCTCCCCAAGGAAAAATTTGTAAAAGGCAAGGACGGAGCCGTCTACTATAATTTTACCTTATCTGTAAATGATGAAACTAGGTACGGGAATAACGTAGCGGTTATGGATAGCCAAACCAAAGAGGAACGTGAGGCAAAGGTAGCTAGAAACTATCTGGGTAATGGGAAAGTAGTGTGGACAGACAGTAACATTGTAATTGCTGAACGTGAAGATAAACCACAAGCAGTTAAAGAAACTGTGAGTGATGACTTACCATTTTAATTAACCTAATTTAAAAAAGGGTGTGAGTTTATAGCTTACACCTTTTTTTTTATATATTTAACAAATGACAGAAAAAGAAACAGAACAGAATATGTTAATGGAATTTATAGCAGATACTTGTTATATTGATATTAATAAGAAAATAGATTATCCTCCGGTATGTTTAAGTTATGGAGAAAAGGTTTTACAATCGGACAAGGGTGATAGTATTATACCAATAGCATTAGGAACATTTGGTAATCTATCGGTTATTACTGCACCACCAAAGACAAAGAAAACATTTTTTGTATCATTATTGGCAAGTGCTTTTTTAAGTGGAACTAATATTTATGGGGGTGAAATAAAAGGTCACCGTGGATCTGGTGATTTAATTCACATAGATACAGAACAAGGTGCTTGGCATTGCAGTAAGGTATTTAGAAGACCGCTTGATATGGATAGGGATATACCAAAAGATAAATACCATACCTTTGCATTGCGTACAATAGGATTTAAGGAACGTTTGGAGTTTATTGAGTATTACTTAAAGGAAAATATAAAAGAGCCATCTTTGGTTATAATAGACGGAGTAGCGGATTTGTGTGCTGATGTAAACAATATAGAACAAAGTAACCAATTGGTGAGTTCTTTAATGAGATTAAGCCAACAACAGAATGTTCACATTATTTGTGTGATACATCAAAATTATGGAAGTCAAAAGCTAGGAACCGGACATTTAGGTAGCGCCCTGGAAAAGAAAGCGGAAACAGTTATAAGTTTAGAAGCTAACACGGTGAACAAGAATTGGGTAACTGTAAAGTGCGGAAGAAGTAGGGGTTACTCTTTTGATACATTTAGCTTTGAAGTAAATGAAAAAGGATTACCAACAATAGTAAATGATTTATATGACCCTTTAAAATGATATGGTACAAAAAACAATGATATTAGTTGCTGCAAAGCATAAAGAATGGCTTGAGATAGTTTTATCTTTTGGATGTAAACAAGAAGTTGCAGAAGATCTGGTGCAAGAAATGTATTATAAGATACAATTAAAGCTAGAAAAAGGATTGGACATTATGTATAATGAAAAAGAAATAAATTACTATTATATCTTCAAGACATTACGAACATTGTTTTATGATTTAAAAAGAAAGGGAAAGAATATTACTATGGTATCGATGGACGATATTCATTTAACTACTACGGATGTAAATTTTACCGAACCATATGATAAAGTACAAGAAGAATTATCCAAGATGTTCTGGTATGATAGAAAAGTATTTGAGATAATTAATGAGGGTGAAAGCATTGCAGAATTTTCAAGGAAAAGTTTAATACATTACTACTCACTTTACAATACATATAACAAAGTAAAAAGCAAACTAAAAAAACTGTTATGAAACTAGGAAACATAATTTATTACATTACAAAATATTCCGGCATAAAATATCTAGTTGATAAATACCACAAGTTAAGGGGTACTAAATGCAATTGCAATAACAGAAGAAAAAAGTTAAATGAAATAAAAATAGATAGATGGTAAAATTTACTAAAGAAGATTTTAAGGCTTGGAGCAACTTTAGGTCTGAACCAAAAAGCACATTACAAGGGAATGAGTTTGAACTTATATGCCAGTTGCACGCAAAATATTACAATCATAAATACCACAAGCCTTGTACTTGCAACCCAAAGAAAATAAAGCTATGGATTAAGCAGTTGAATGTAATTTGGAATAATGGGCATTAAAAAAATCAATGAGTGGGAAAAGGCAGTTGTATTTCTTCTTAACCTAGATGGTTGGGAGCTGGAACATTGTGGTGATGGATATTCAAGATATGATGCAAAAGGAAAAACTCCAAAGGGCAAGAATTGCGTTATAGAGATGAAATTTAGAAACAAGTATTATGAAGACAAGATGCTTGAAAAAGACAAGTATGATGCTTTGATGGATCTGGATGAAGATATTGTAAAGATATTTTTTGTGAATGACCCAAAAGGAAATTTTATGTATTGGCTAAATATTTTAAAAATGCCAAATCCGGTTAAAAAATATTGTCCAGATACTACAATGTGGACAAAGAAAAGATTGCTTAAAGATGTTTATTTGCTAACAGAAAATGATGCGAGTAAGATTAATATTAATATTGACCCTTTTTAAGTTTTGTTTATAAGTTGATAAATGTTATATTGCACTATATTAATTTAAACAAAACATTATGCAATTTGAAAGATTAGGTTATTTTTTGGAGTATATGATTGACGATAAATACATTGGCTCAACTATTATGGATGCTCCAGATCGTAAAGAAATAGGATATTATGGTAGAATAGATGAGGTTGCTACTGAAGATATTATATTTAAAAACAAAAAAAGAATAAAAAAAGGACAATCATTTTATACTAGAATGTATCCTTTATGCGGAAATAAACTTTAATTTAAAAACAAAACAGATGAGAACATTACCAAAGTACAAGCAAAATTTAAAAATACAAGGAAACGATGTGTGGAGTTATTCTACAATAGTTGCTAATATTTATAAAAAAGAATTACACCAAAATTTTAACAAAGAAGAAAAGTTAGGACAATGGAGCCAGACTACTCAAAAGCACATTAATTACGTAGCTGACTATATGAATTTAAAACTCATAAAAAATGAAAGTTAATGATGCAGCTTGGGAAAAGCTAAAAAAACAAATAGAGTATTATACAGCAGCTGACACATCTATATCAGACATATCGATTAACTACCAAGTTAAAGAAACAAACAACAAAAATTATTTAAGACTTAACATAAAAATAGACAAATGGGACAAGATAACAGAATAGCAGAATTAGAAAAGAAAATTAGAATATTAAAAGTAAAATTAGAAGAAGCAAGAAAATATACCTATGTGTATGAAACACATACTTTGCATTGTAGTGATGGTGAGTTGTATATTGGTTATGGCAATGTTGATGATGAAAAAACCCTTGTGATGGAAGTAGACCATCTTTTTAAAGACTTACCTTCAATAATTCATATGGTAACTAAAGAGCAAAAGAAGATGCAAGCAATGCACCATAAAATGATAAAAGAAGCATTATGATTTTATTAGTAGATGCAGATAGTTTAATTTTTGCAAGTTGCTATCGTAAAAGAGAAACTCCAGAAGATGAAAAGTACTACAAGGATATTGTAGATGCTAGAAATAAGTTTGACCAACAGTTTATGAAAATTGTGAATGATCTGGAGGAAAAGTATACTATTGATAAGGTGCTTTGTTTTAGTGGTTCAAAGGGTAACTTCAGAAAGCTAATTACAAAGAAGTACAAAGCGAATAGAAAGAAGCAAGAATTACCTCCGCTATTGAATGAGATGCACCAATATGTAAAAGAGCAATACGATAGCATATGGGGATCTGGTATTGAAACAGATGATATGGTTGCAAGGTATTGGAAACAGATTAGTGATGATTTTGGTAGGGATGAAGTGATGATAGTATCAATTGATAAAGACTACAAACAGTTTCCTTGTTTGATGTACAACTATCACTACAAGCACCAGGTCGTGCTAGATATAACAGAAGAAGAAGCGAGATATAATTTTTATGCTCAAATGATAGAGGGCGATACTGCTGACAATGTAAACTACTTTAAAGGAAAGGGAAAGAAGTTTGCGGAAAAATACTTTGCAGATTGTATAACAAAATATCAATATACAAGAAAGCTATACGAATTATTTAAACAAGAATACAAAGGTAAGGCTAGACAAAATTATGTTGAGTGTTATCACCTTTTAAAATTAAGAACAGAATGAAGATATTAAACCTATATGCTTGTTTGGGTGGAAACAGATACAAGTGGGATGAAGTTACAGATGTAGATGTTACTGCTGTAGAATTAGATGCGGAACTTGCAAGAATGTACCAAGAGAGGTTTCCTAATGATAAAGTTATAGTTGCAGATGCTCATCAGTATTTATTAGACCATTACAAGGAGTTTGATATGATCTGGAGCAGCCCACCTTGCCCTACACATAGCAAAGCAAGATTTGCGAGAAAAGAAAGTACAAAAGCAGTTTATCCGGATATGAAGCTTTATGCAGAAATAATTTTTTTAAAGCATAATTTTAAAGGAAAGTATATTGTGGAAAATGTAATACCATATTATGAGCCTTTAATACCGGCTAAAAAAATAGGCAGACATTTGTATTGGACTAATTTTAATTTACCAAATAATTTGAATGAAAGAAAGGGTGGTATAATAGAGGGTAAAAATGAAGTAAAAAAACTTTGTGAATTTCACGAGATAGATATTAGCAGTTACAAGGGTAGTCAAAGAAAAGATAAGATAGCAAGAAACCTTGTAGATTTTGAAGCTGGGAGAACAATCCTGGAAATAGCATTAGGAATAATAAGAAAATCAAATATTAAACAAACTGAATTATTTTAATATGAAAGATAAAATAGTAGAAGATTTAAAAAGAGAATTTGACATAAGAAGTTGTGTAGGTATAGACAAATACAAAACAACACTACAAGACAATAACAATGATGATTTTTTGCAGCACCTAAAAGAAGAACTAATGGATGCAGCTTTATACATACAAAAACTACAAAGCAATGGAAGAAAATAAAATAGACATACCGGTATTGAAAACACCTAAAGAAATAAGTGATTTACTAATAACAATTACTGGAGTTGATATCTTTGAGAAAACAAGAGTTAGAAATGTTATAGAGCATCGTGCATTCTTTTGCTACTTATTAAAAGATAAGTTTGATCTGGGACCAAGTGCTATTTCTGCATTTATGAGAACCCAACCAAAGCTAAAAACATATGACCACGCAACAGTAATACACGCGTTAAAAATGTTTAAGGTATACAAATCATATAGAGAAGAATACTTTAATACTTTGGAAAGCTATTTTGAAATAAGTCCGGATGCAGATTATAAGGAATTGCCAAAATTAGAAAGGTTGTTAAATCAGTATAAAGAAATTAAAAATAAATACAACAATGCTAATAATAAGATAAAGAAATACGAAGAGCAATTAAATGAAGTTAAGGAATTAAGAAGAAAAATTAAATCTGGTTTTACTGAAAATGAAATACTTTACAGAGATTTAAACAAAGCACAAATGAAAATATTTGATGAAAGGGCAGCATTGATATTAAAATCTTTTGAATGGCAGAAGCCTAAAAATGAGTATGAAATAATTAATTGTGCATCATAATATGGATATAAGAAAAATAATAGATAAACATTCTTTGGAATGGAAAGATGAAAACTTTGAGGGGTTTAAAACTACAGAGATAATGTATTGTAAAATTGACCATATCATAGCGGTAATTGATGGAAATGAAGAAATGGAAGAATACGTAAATACTCTATTGAGTTTACAGAAGTTTATTGAAGACTTGCAAAAATTTGAAAAATGATAGAATTTATAAAGACAGTATTATGTTTAGCATTAAGTTTTGGCTTTCATTGCATAGTGTGGGAAGATGATTATGTAAAGTCTACATTTTGGAAAATTTATTGGGCTATTGTAATACTATGTTTATTACCTTTAATTATGGCAATATGATAAAAAAAGAATGGCTATTTATGCAAACACCAAAAGAAAAAGCATACCAATTAGTAAAAGAATTTTATGTGGAAACAACAACAAGCACACAAGCAAAACAATGTGCTAAACTACATATAAGCCTTATACTAGAAAATGAAATAATAAAACCACATAATAAGATAACACTAGAATACTACCAAGAAGTACTAAACGAAATAGAAAAACTATGAGCAAGAAACTAATACAAAAGCTACAACAACTCATTGATAAATTACCAAAGGGTAAAGAAAGAAAATCAATAAGAGAAATAGTGCTAGAATTAAAGTTAAGAAATAAATAAATTAAATACGTTATATATATGGAACTAGTAAAGATTAGTAAGGTAAAACCAAATGAAAGTAATCCCCGCTTTATAAAAGACAATAAGTTTAAAAAGCTAGTAAAGTCAATTAAAGACTTTCCGGAGATGCTTAAACTGCGCCCTATTGTAGTAAATAAGGATCTGGTTGTATTGGGTGGTAATATGAGATTAAAGGCTTGTAAAGAAGCCGGATTGAAAGAAGTGTATATTTTAAAAGCTAATGACCTTACGGAGGAACAACAACAAGAGTTTATTGTAAAAGATAACGTAGGGTTTGGAGAATGGGATTGGGACACACTAGCGAATGAGTGGGATGTAAAGAAATTGGAAGAATGGGGATTGGATGGATTTCCTTTTGAGGATGTTGAAGAACTAACAAACCCAAATAACATAGATACAGAAAACATATTTGCTACGGAATTAGATAGTGAAAGCAATTATATTGTGTTGAAGTTTGAAAAGGATATTGATTGGATACAAGCTAAATCGGTATTTGGATTACAGACAGAAACTGGAAGAAGAGCAAATGGAAAGGAATGGAGCAAGGGAATAGGTAGGGTTTTAAATGGGGTTGAAGCAATTAAAAGATTAAAGAAATGAGAATAAAAATATTTGCACCATCATATAAGAGACCGGAGAAAAGTATAACACAGATAACATACCCATTTGTTAAGCTTGTGGTGAGGGAGAGCGAAGCAGAAGAATATCTAGCAAATGGAAATGATATTATAGTATGCCCAGATCAAGCTCAAGGAAACATAAGCAGAGTTAGAAATTGGATATTAGATAATTTATTTGATGATGATACAGATTGCATCATTATAGTTGATGATGATTGTAAAGCTATAAGCAGATGGGAAAACCAAAAGAATACTAAATTTAATGAGAATGAACTAATTGACTTTTGTGCTAAAAAAAGTTTATTATGTAAGGAATTAGGTTTTAAGTTATGGGGATTAAATACAGTAATGGATAAAGGGGCATATAGAGAATACACGCCCTTTAGTTTTATACAGTTTATTGGTTGCCCATTTCACGGACATATAAAAGGAACTAAATTACGATATGATGAAGAACTTCCATTAAAAGAAGATTATGACTTTACGTTACAAAACATAAGAAAGTATGGTGGATGTTTGAGAGTTAACTTTGCAAATTACAATGTAAAGCAATCGGAACAAATAGGTGGATGTGCTGATTACAGAAACCTAGCATATGAAAAAGAACAATTCTTTGCCTTACAGAAGAAATGGGGGAAAGATATAATCAAAAAAGATAAGGGAAGCAAAAGAAGTTTTGACTATAATCCTATAATGAAAGTACCAATAAAAGGAGTTTAAATATGAACAAAGATAGACACATAAAAAAGGAAAGCTTATTAAAAGCACTAGAGCAGAGTTTAGGAGTTGTCACGGTGGCTTGTAAGAAAGCAGATGTTCCCAGGTCAACTTACTACAAATGGCTTAAAGATGATGAAGTATTTGCTATTGAGGTGAGGGATATTGAAAATGTAGCATTAGATTTTGCGGAAAGCCAATTACATAAACAGATAGCTGATAACTCAACTGCTGCTACAATCTTCTATCTAAAGACTAAAGGAAAGAAAAGAGGATATATAGAAAGACAAGAGATTACCGGAGCAGATGGAATGCCTACTAATTTTCAAATAGAGATAATTGATAAAACCGAAGATACAGACTAATATAGTTTATAAGCATCTAGCTAACACAGATAAAAAGATTGTAGTTGAGCAAGGTGGTACAAGATCTGGAAAGACTTACAATATTCTTTTATGGATAATATTTAACTATTGTGCTAATAATAACAATAAGGTTATAACAGTTTGCCGTAAATCATTTCCAAGTTTACGAGCCACGGTGATGCGTGATTTTATGGCTATCCTACAAAACTATAATTGTTATAGTGAACAGAACCATAATAAATCTAACTCTGAATACTCACTATTTGGAAACCTAGTTGAATTTATATCTTTAGACCAACCTCAAAAGATTAGAGGACGGAAAAGGGACTTGCTATTCGTTAACGAGGGTAATGAGTTGTACTATGAAGATATGCAGCAATTGTTGTTCAGAACACAAGACAGAATAATATTAGACTTTAATCCATCGGATGAATACCATTGGATATATGATAAGCTAATACCTAGAGATGATTGTGTATTTTATAAAACAACCTACCTAGATAATCCTTTTATTGAAGCATCAATAAGAAGTGAGATAGAAAGGCTGAAAGATACTGATGAACAGTATTGGCAGATATATGGATTAGGAGAAAGAGCAGCGAGCAGAAGTACTATATTCAAGTATGTTGAGGTTATCCAGATCCCTCAAGAAGCAGAACTAATTGCATATGGAATGGATTTTGGTTACACGAATGACCCTTCCACTTTTGTTGCGGTTTATAGCCAAGGGCATAATCTTTATATCCAGGAACATCTATATAGAACTCAAATGACTACGAGTGATATAAACAAATTCCTTAAAGAGTTAAATCTAACAAGTAAACCAATATATGCGGATAGTGCTGAACCTAGATTAATTTCAGAACTTCGAGCAATGGGACATAATATATTTTCTAGTATAAAGGGAAAGGATAGTGTGAATGCCGGAATTGATTTATTAAAGAGATATAAGATACATATCCTATCTACCTCAACAAATGCGATAAGTGAGTTTAGGAATTACAAATGGAAAG
>OCVQ010002635.1_pt1 | contig 11477 bp, 15 predicted proteins | sample 1539061 | NCBI WGS metagenome assembly OCVQ01 (sample SAMEA3355526, study PRJEB22509) | marine metagenome | biome: marine; feature: river plume; material: water | place: USA | collected 2010-08-08 | depth 0.5 m | reverse complement strand
AAGGAAAGGGAAGACTTAGTCTTCCCTTTTTTTGTGTGTAAACTTTGGGATATCCCGGTAATACTGGATAAATAATAAAAAGGACCCTATCGCGATGAAGCACGTAAATCTAGGAAAATATCAATATCTTCTTAGAATAGCAGTAATTATTTTAGCTGCTGTTTCTCCGTTTATCTGCCTTATGTACTACGGGTATCTTCCTTCTATATCAAGTTATTGGAATACAGATCTACAACCACTCTTTATTATAGCAAATGCTGCTACTTCTTATTATCTATATTCTATACGCGATTGGAAGATGTCAGCGTTAATGTTATTATTGCTTACTTCATTCTCCTTGACACTATTTCCAGCTGTACATAATATATTAGCGATAACATTCTTTATCGTTAACGTGTACCCCCTTGTTAAAACTAATCATTTTAAGTGGTGTATTTGGCCATATCTTGCATCTCTAGTAGTATTACCATTTAGTATGACAGTTTCTGAGATAATAGCTATAGATTCGTTATGTGTATATCACATGTTATTGTTAATAAAGGCTGCTAATATTTCCAATAGTCAAAATCATAATGCTTAACAGTTACCCAGAACTTTCCAAATATTTTTAATTGAATTGACATTCCAACTTGGTTATTACAATATCTATCATACCACCATAGTTCAATGTCGTATCTTTGCTTTCTTCTAACTTCGGTACTTATAAACTTTAATATCATACTGCCATGTGAACGTTTTTCCAATTAGGAAAAGATTCATATCCTTCTAAAATAAAGTCGTCTACATTATATTCAAATATGGTCTTCTTAACGAACGTTGCAGATATTGATCCTTCAGATTCATCTACGTTTCTAAATCCATTTAATTTAAGAGTTGGGGCCTTGTATTTGAATGGGCTACGAGTTAATTGCTCTTTAGCCAGGTCGATATGATTCTCGTATATATGTACATTAGTAAGATCTCCAATAAGTTTACCAGGGATCATGTTTGCTTGTTGTGCGAACATCTCTAATAGGAATGCGTAAGATGCTATATTAAAAGGTAATCCTAAGAAAGTATCTACTGATCGTTGGTGCCATTTTAAAGATATTCTTCTCTGTGGAGTTCGACTGGAATCAAATGCAGCTTCAGTGATCGCTACGTTTTCCAAATCTATATCCAGGTTATTCATTACCCATTGAATTCGTTCGTCCAAGGTTAATTCCTCGGTATACAATTCAAATGCCCAATGACAAGGAGGAAGACACATATCAGGAATATCTACAATGTTCCATGCAGATACCATCATTCTTCTATCATCTGGATTATTAATCAACTTATCCATTACCTGTTGAATTTGATTAATATGCAAATCATTATCGTGTCCATATTCTACATACTCTCTTGAATAATTAGGAATCTCCCAATTTACCCACTGCTTTCCATAGACCGGTCCCATGTCCCAGACTTTAGGATCCATTGAAGTATCGTCAACTTTCGCTTTCATTTCTTCTAGCGAGTATGGAGAAGAGCAGGATTTTTCATATTTAGAATACCAATTTCCATCCCATACTTTAATATCACGTTTCCATAAGTCTCTAATATCAGTCGATCCTGTTAGAAACCATAACAATTCACCAATAATTCCTTTAGTATACATCTTCTTCGTTGTAATTAAAGGAAATCCTTGATTCATATCAAGTTCTAAAGTATGGTTAAATATTGAAACTGTATCGATTCCGGTTCTGTTTTCTTTTACAGTTCCTTCATCTAGGATACGTTGTAATAATTTGTGATATTCGTGAGTTGCTTGCATGTTAAAATTGTTTCTTGGTTATTATATCAAGAATTATCCCATTGGTTTTCTTTCGTACGTCCTCTGGTATATCTTCTATATTATAACATTCAAATTGAACATGCTTATCTTCTCCGGATGCAAATAGAACATGGTACTGTTCAAATAGATCTGGCATCTCAAGTTTAAGATTTGCGAATGCTGACATTCTAGCTTCAGTAGAAGTATTCTTATTTAATCTTATTACAAATATTGGTTTAATTGTCATCTTCGTCCCATTTTGTATGTCTATTGTCTTTACACCATTGCATGCACTCAATTACACCAGGATCAATTTCATCTACGAATAGAGAATATGCTTTAGCGAATGGTAAATCTTTAGACCATGCTAGGTTTTCAAGTTCACATGGAGTATTACATGCTTCATAATACCCATGTCCTCCAATTGCGAGAATGTGACATACTCCATTCACGTATTCACGATGTCTATGTTGTAAATTCTTCAACCAATCGTGATGAGAAGGAGGATTTCCATTATCGTCTAGTCGTTGCCCGTGCCATTCATAGGCATCTTTTATATCATTATATAAAGGCTTAACTAATTGACTGAATACTTCCTTTATAACCTGAGTAGAGTCTTTACGATTACTTAAGTTGATTGGATTTTTATATGCAGCTCCTCTCCATCTATGATTCCACTTTACTTTGGACTCAGAGTCGATCATCCACAATTTATCGATATATATTTGAACTGATAAATCTAATGTTTGCTCAGCAATTGCACATCTCATGAATTTATCTTTATCATCTTGCGTTTTACCCATTACTATTTTTCCTGTACCATTTGCCCAGTCTATAAAATCCTGATGTGTATAGTTTCCATAGTTGAAGCAAGATTGATTATGTGGATTTAGCCAATACGTCTGATCAGTAAGATTTCCTTTGTTGAATTTTGGAAATTTTCTAGCAACTATATCATTATCCCAATCTTTTATGATCGATTCTGCATTCATTGGATTAACATGTGAAATTGATTCGATAAGTTCTGGAACCGTTCGTTCCTCTATTGGTTTATCAATAATTACTACTTTACGTCTTCCAAATATTCCCATGACACGTTTTTAGTTCTTATCTAGTATACTCTTTCTTTAGAACTTTTTTAAGATCATTTAGATCTTCGACATACATATCTTCAGGTTTAACTGATTTCATTGCAGCTAATTCTCTCTTGTTTTCAGCCTCTTGTAAAAGTAACTCTTCGTATTTCTCCTTAGTTAAGTGATGTATTGCCATCGATAATAAGTAAGAGTATGATCCATCAATTTCGTCGAAGTTGGCAGTTTCTAACCATAATATAATTTGACGTTGTGGAACATTATTAACTTTTAATTTCCCATCAATTATCGCTTTAATAAATGCCGCTTTATTTGAGATTCTAGTTAATTTTCTTTGTAGACTTTGGATTATGTATGCTTTTCGTTTCGCATAGAATTTCATTCTGAATGCTACGAAATATTTTACAATTTCAGATGCAGAATTAAATATCTTTAATTTTCCGAATTCATCAAGTACTGTAAGATTCTCAGTTTGTTTCTCTTCCATCTTTAGGAATCTAACTAATCTATCACCAGCTCCTAATCCACTTAATTGAGTTCGACTCATTTTTAAAGTGTAGTTAATATCGGACTTACAGTTATTATCATAACCAGCAATTCTCTTTTCGTCTTCTAGCTTGTTTAGATAATTATCAAACTTCTCATATGTGATTGAAGGTGGAAGCTCAGTTACTTCAACTGTTGTTGTATTCTTAACCTCATATCTTCCTCTGAAAATCCAAGAATTATCTCCTTCTGGATTTGGAATAACTTCTCCATTAAATCCATTAATCCATGGAGTTGGTTCTTTAAACTTTTTTCCTTCTAATTCTTTAAGACAACAATCAATTAACTCAATTGGATTTCTATTTAAGATATTCGTAGCGAAGCCTACAGCTATTCCTGATGATCCGTTTAATAAAACAGTAGGAATTATTGGAAGAAAGTATTCAGGTTCTATCTGGGACCCTTCTTCATACCTAGGTGATAGCAATTCAAAGTCCTTATAGATTAATCTAAAATTCTCATGAAGTTTAGTAGACACGTACCTAGGTGCACCGGCTTCAGGGGATCTTAGTGAACCAAATTGTCCAATCTCTTGAAGTAATGGCATTGAGTTCTTAAACCTTTGTGCCATTCCAATAATAGCGTCATTTAGACTCTTATCACCATGGTGATAATGTGCATCTGCTGCGATGCGACCAGTGAGCTGAAATACTTTGTAAGTTTTTTCATTGCCGTTCTTCCAAACCTTATTGGCGATGAATACTATTTTACGTTGAGTTGGCTTTAATCCATCGATTACTGATGGGATTGCTCTGTTTTCAATTACGTAAGTTGCGTATTCTAGATAATCTTTATCTAAGTATTCTGTTATAGTTGATGTAGTATTATTCATAGTGAGAATATTATATTTTTCATGTTTCGTCGTTCCGCTAGTACCCTAAGCAATAAATCACTTATTCTATTTTTACAATGTCCAAGGTGATCCATCTTAGTTGAATAAGTTATCATACTCTTGATATTTTCAATTTCTCCTCTCCATTCTGTTAATTCGTCTTCTGTAAGTTCAGCAGTTGCAAGTTGTAAAGATTGTTCAAGCCTCTTTATTTCAAGAAACAACGGGTGAAGTTCTTTAAATAATCCTTTGGTTTGAGCGATTCCATTCATATTCCTTTAATATGATCTCTGCTTTCTGAAGCTACTGGGATATATTCTACCACCTTAACTTGAAGACCTTTCTTTTTTGCTATATTAATCATATGCATCGTACCTCTGGATTCTCCATCCCAGAATGCAATTAATGCGTCGGCATATTCTGCCATTTCAGTATTTCGTTTGTAACCTGCTCCCTTATTGTACTTATCCCAATCAGCATGAAATTGTTTTACTGGATAATTTCTAAGCTTAGCATATTCTTCGCCAAGCAAATCTGCTCCTCTTGCTACTCCACTCACTATTTCAATGTTTATATCATTTGACAATGATAAAAAGAAATCCATCTTCTTAGTCATTAGATCTAAATCATTAAATTCTCTACCTCCTGCGATTATTATTTTCATATTAGTTAGTTTCAGTATAATCTGTCCATTTAACTTTTTTGATTTCGCTTTGGGTTGTTAATCTAATAGTGAATCCACTTCCATTAGAATATTCTCCATCTCTTCCACCTCCTTTATATGCCCATGTTATTGAGTTATCATCATCCATAGATAGACCATTTAGAAAGCGTTCTTTACTTCTCTTGTCAGATTCATTACTAGGAATTTCATAATATCCACAATCATCGAATGGGATATCTTGTAAAAGTTCAAGTAATTCTTCCTCTTCTCCAAGATCTCCAGTTTCAACTGCTTTCTTAAGAAGATCAAATGTTTTATTATCAGATTCAAATGCTCCACTTGCATATTCATAAACTGCGCCGCTTCGATGTCCATCAAAGTGACTATAATAAGCAAGATCAAAAAATACTCCAAACACTTCTTTGTCCTTTACGAACTTAGATCCTTTTAATCTGAGTCCTGCGTCAGTTCCCTGTTTCTTTAGTACCTTTTGAGCTTTCTTTAGGCTCGTAATCTGATTGGTAACATCAGTGTATCGTTCTTGTAGTAAATCTAATTCTGTAGCTTTCATGATATGTTGTTATTTTAGTAATCTTTCTTTTCTAGGTGTAGAATCTTTTCCAAACCATGCTTCTAGTGAATCCTTAGATTCTTTATCGAATTTAATCTGTACTGTCTTTGGATTCTTGATGATTTCTTCATATTCATCATCTTCAAGTGCAGCGAGACCTTTTTTATACTCAATATCCCATGTTGAAACATTAGTAGTTTTCTTATTCATCCAATGTTCAAATTCTTCATTTGTATAGAAAGTGTTCATGTCCTTTCCTTTCTTTGCTACAACAAGAGGAGTCATTACTTTATAAATAACACCTATTTCAAATAACTCTGGCCAATATTTAGCAAAAAAGTTTATAAGCTGAGCTGCGATTGAGTTTCCATCAGGATCCGCATCAGTATAGATATACACCTTACCGTATCGTAAATCAGTTGGATCTTCTCCTAATTTAAGACCAATTGATCCCATTAGTCCTTTAACCTCTTCATTTTGTATTACCTTTGAGTTAGGAAGTTCATGGACATTCATGAATTTACCTTTTAATGGAAAGGCTCCCATCTCCTGAGTGTTTCTAAATTTACGAACGGCTGATAGTGCCGACATTCCCTCATATATTCCAAGAATACACTTAGATCTATCTCCTTTTTTCTGTGCGTCAATTAGTTTTTCAACTCTTCCACGGTCAAGTGACTTATTTAATTTTCTAAGCTCTGCACGTTCATCTGCTAATGCTTTCTTCTCAACCCAATCAAGAACTGATTGAATTATTTCAGATTTAAAAATTAATTTAGCTATTTTTTCAGTAACTTCATGAGACGATTTGAATTTTCTCTGTTCAGTGATTAATTTCTCTTTAGTTTGAGAACTAAATGCTGGATTTACTACCATACAATCAATAAACACGTAAAGATGATTACGAATATCATTCGGTCTAACATCGACTTTGTGCTTTTTCTTAATCATCTCACGTAAATGAGATATTAATTGATTTGTAATATAATCTACATGAGTTCCTCCCTCTTTGGTGTGAACTGAATTTACAAAAGAAACATTAGTGAATCCATCAGATGATTTTGCAAATCCTATTCTAAAATCTTTAGACTCTTCGTAAAAATATTCATTTTCTCCAACATATAATTTAATATAGTCTTCAAATTTTCTGAATTTTATCTCATTTGAAGTAGTTTTCTTATCCTTGATCGTAGTAACCTTTATTTTAAGTCTTGGGTTACACGCAGCTGCATCTAAGCATCTTTTGTAAAGGATCTTATAACTATTCCAATCGATAATTTTCATTTGGAATCTAGAAAGGTCAGTTATATATGATATTTCAGTGAATCCTCTAGATGCTTTGCTTATTTTAGGAGTAGATCGTCTACTCATATTGTTAGTAAACGTTTGCTCAAATTTATCAGTACCGTCACATGTCTTAATTACAAATCTAGTACTAAATATATTTGTTAATGTTGCACCAACTCCATTAGTTCCAGCAGTATCTCTATCCTTTGAATCATCAAAACTACTTCCAGCTTTTAGATTTGAAAATATCATTTCAGGAATCCATTCCTTATGTACTGGATGTTTCTTAACAGGTATTCCACCGTTGTCCCATACTGTAATTTCACCTGAATCAAGATCAAATGTAACCCTAATCTCGTTTAGGCTTTTTGTTTTTCGATGTTCGTCAACAGAGTTAGATAAGATCTCATCAAATATTTTAAGAAATGCTGGGTTATAAGTCACTGAACTGTATTCAATATTTTCCCCATCAAATAGGTGATGATCTCCAGTATGGGGTTCAGTTGAACCAACATACATATACGGTCGATGAAGAACATGTTCCCTATCGGTTAGTTTCTGATACTGTTGTTCTATTTTTGTTTTAGCCATATTAGTTATACACTATTTTTTACTTCAAGTTTTACCAGTCAAAAATACATGAACTTGTAAACTCATCCATTAATGCTTCTTTTAGCTTGATAACAAGATCATTTGAGAATATTCCAAATTTTGATTTTTCTCTGTCTGGTAGTTGATCCTCGGTCATTGATCCATACTCATTAATCCAGTCTTCTATAGTTGATACTATAGCAACTAAATTAATTGTTTGAAATTTTCTAGGCTCAAATATTACATCTTCGTAGCATATACCAAATTGATCAAGGTCGAAAACCCATCCGTCTGTTGATCCCAATTTTGAGTCAACAAATAATTTCCATCTTACATCTAGATCAACAGACACATCCGCGCAAAAAGACTCAACATCATTTTTTAGATCGTCTCTTTCAGTATTGAATCTTGTGATTCTTTCTCTTAGTTCATTTTCCATTAGTTATTAGTTTTTAAAGAAGAAGCTATCTTCTGTTACCGAAATCATAGGAGTCGACTTCCATTGATCCCCGTTTTGTTATATCTGCTTTGACATTATTGTCTTCTTGACCAAGTGTACTTGGTATCGTAACAGAAGAAATTCCCCATCATACATATCTCTCACACGGATTTGTGCCCTGAGTAGAGGTAATCTGTGAAGGAACTTTCGCTTCTAACATACTTTATTTACTTATTTAAATATTTAATTTTCAATGCATCTCTAAAATATTGAGGTACCTTCTTTTGAAGAACTTGATCAAAGCATGCATCTAATACATAGGTCTCAGCCCAATCCTCGTCATTCCTAATGGACCTTCCATACGCTTGCATGATTTCTATTAATGTCTTCCAATTGTACCAATCAGGCTTAGTCTCTAATCTTCTCTTAGTTTTGCTACTTTGTAGATTTGGGAAAGGAACCTTCAGTATTATTTGAAACCTAGATAAGTCATCTTTTAAATCTATCCCATTCATCATTGAAGGAGAAACTAAAACTGTTTCAAATTCAGAGTTAATATGATGATCTAGTGATTTCTCTCTAGTTGATGAATCGTGGATTAGTAATCTATCATCCTTTATATTTCTACGGATCCAATCACTGAATTGATAATTACCAGTATGAATGATTCCTTTATTATCCTTGTTCTTTTCAAGAATTTTCTTCATTACTGGGATCGCAATTTTGAAAGTTTCTTTCTTGTCGTAATAAGACATCTTGCCGAACTTCACATAGATTATCGGTCTGTTCTCAGGCTTAAATGGACATGGTAATTCTAGGTATGAATATTCATCGTCGTCTAGTCCCATTAAGAATGCCATCATCGATGGTTCCAATATAGTTCCAGACATCATGATAACGTGATCATATTTGTCAAAGAACATTTCTTTCATGTATGCATTTCCCCAAATAGGCTCAACTAATATTCTAGCTTTACCATTTTGATCTAAGTCTTTTTCAAATACCCAATTAGTTACGTAATTTTCACTATCATTTATGAAGCGATTATACTTGCACATAGATTTATCACAGTGATCTGCTTTATTTACTTTTTCAGCTCTTTTCTTTTTAGAGCTAGTAACCTTAGCGTCTTCGATTAGTTCAGTCATGTGACTTATCAATCTTGGAATTATAACCTTGCTAACATATGCTGATAATTGAGGAAGAGTTGTTATTTCATCTAGATCTACTCCCATCCACGGTTCCCATATTCCAAGCTTTTCTAAACTGCGTTCAGAAAAAGTAGAAGATACAAAATCACAGAATGCTTCTTCAAATGAATGGGCTTCATCTATTATTAGAACATTAGCACTTCTTTCGGCTAATTTATCAGGAGCATACATTGCGTATGCGGTAAGTAAATGATAATTTGTTAGTCCAATACGTTCTCTTTGAAATTGAGATGATGCAATAGTGTGTGGACATGTTCCACATTTCTTTCCTTTAACTTTGTTGAGCATCTTAGATTCTCCACATTGCATTAAGTTAGTTTTACACCAATAGCTATTACTTCCCTTAAGTGATGCCATAAAATCAAAATCTCTTGTGTATTGATCTTGTAGCAATTTAGTATTTGTGATAATGTCGAACTTAGCATCTCTATTTATCTCTTTAGAATACCAATCAGCGATCATAACAGCAGCATATGATTTTCCAACTCCTGTGGGAGCATCAATCATCATAAACTTCCTTTCCTTTTCAATTGAGTCTTTTACAAAATCTAAAATCTCTATCTGTTGAGGCCTAGGATCATGATCTAGTTTGATATCTTTCATTAATTCGATTGATTATTTTACTCTATTATACCACAACTATGCTAGTGATTTATGCTTCTACATCATCAATTACGATATTGTTCTCCTTTCTGTATTTCAATTCCTTGATATACAGTGCTCTATGTGGATGATCAGTTGGTACAAAATCAATTGATGCTTTTACCCAATTATCTGACATTTTTGAAAGTGTAGCTTCACGATATTCTCCCTGTCCGTCTTTACCATATCCAGATCTTCCGATCCTTTCTCTGATTTCTTCGAATGGGAGTCCTTCATTTGGATCTACAATTTCAACTTCAGTCCATGCTGCCATGTGACATGAATTACCATGTTCCATTGTAACCTCATCAACTTCATAGCATAGAGAATACATTCCATCAACGTGACAGAAATATATAAGCTGCCCGCTATTAATTTCTGGAGAAGATATTGGCGTTCGAACCTCACTAGATTCTCCTTTAGATTGAGATATCGCCTTATCCTCATTTTGAATTAGAGAAACCCGAACATATGAGTTTCTAGGTACATCGTATAATTTCATAATCTTAATTTTAGTTAATTTACTAAAATTTTACCCAACGTTATAGATAAATAATAAAAAATAATCTGGATATCATGAAGAAAAATCCTGTAATGAACTACAATACTTTTATGTCAGCGTTTAAATCAGCTGAGGGAAAGTATTCTAAAAAAGCTAATATCGCTAACAAAGATGCTGGCGAAAAGAAAATTGATCAGGAATTAGCTGATGATCAAATTAAAGGTAAAGGAACAGCTCCAATTAGTAAGTACACTAAAGAGCATTTATCTAGAACGAACAAGAAGAATATCGTTAACGAAAAATAATCAGACTTCTGATGAATAAAGCATTTGAAAGCTTCGACGACTTTCACCTATTTGAAAAGAAAGGTGATTTGAAGAAATTAGTCGGCAAGAAAGAGAAAGAAGAATTAACTACTAATGATGCCAAGAAAATTGGTGTTAAAGTGGCTAATATGGACGGGCTTGAAAAGAAAAAGTACGTCGGAATCATTAACTTCTTAGGAGCATCATGTGATATATACAATACATTGTGGTCTAATTATGAGAGAACTAGAGATAATAAAGAGAAAAAGAAGAAAAAGTAACTATTAAAGAATTATAAAAGTGAGATTTGTTATACATTTCTCACTTTTGTCGTATTTAGAGGTTAGTGTGTCTATTTTGGACATAAAGAAATCAAATTCATTGAAACTTTGTTGTCAGATCAAATAAATAATTAAAATAATCTAAATTAAAATGGCTGGATTACCACATTGGGATAACGCACAGGCTGCTAGAAATTATTATGAACCGATTTTTCAGAATCAGTTTGAAGTTATTATCACGCCACCTGCTGCTATTACAGATAACGTTGATCTATTAGTAGAACAAATTATATCAATAAAGGGATTACCTGAGTTCTTTACTTCAGGAAAAACAATACAAAATTATAAATTCGCAAAGCGTGCTTATGCTGATGCTACTCCAAATGATACATTAACTCACTTGGATATTCAGTTTGAAGTCAACCTTAACGAAGATAATAATATGTATGTTTATAATACACTAAGAGGATGGGCAGATTTAATATACGATCCGCTTACTGGTAGACAGGGATTAAAGAAGGATTATGTTGGAGAAATCGCAGTATTCATCTTTAATAAAGCAGGAGATATTTTTAGAGAATTTAAATTTTCACCAGCATTCTTAGAAGAGCCAATCAACCCAATTGATTTAAACTATACTACAAATGATATTTACAAAATAAACGCTAAGTTTGTTTGTGATACATTTAGAGAGACTAGAGTTGGTCAAATTGAAAT
>OCVQ010002628.1_pt1 | contig 11488 bp, 22 predicted proteins | sample 1539061 | NCBI WGS metagenome assembly OCVQ01 (sample SAMEA3355526, study PRJEB22509) | marine metagenome | biome: marine; feature: river plume; material: water | place: USA | collected 2010-08-08 | depth 0.5 m | reverse complement strand
AGTTTATGACACAAATGGAGAATACAATGAATATGATGATTAAATCCCCAACTACTGAAATACATCAAGATATGGTTGCTTATATACAACATTTAGTAAAGACCTATCCCAATCTCACAGAAGACCAATTATCTAAATATTTGGTTGAATACGGCAAGATGATGAACTATAAAGTAGAAGAGACAGCGTAATGAACAATAATACTAAACAAAAACTTTTAGCAAAAGCAACTTCAACAAAGTCGACATACAAACAGTTTGACCATTGGTTGACTTTGGTAGACATTGACCAACCAGAAACACAAGAATACACAATGGAATGGTTGCAAGCACAGGTTAGACAGCAAATAGTTGATGCTGATAACTATATTGAAAAACTTCACAAAGAGGAAACAGCGTAACCAAAACCGCAATAAAAAACGCATTTAAACACAAAAAACTTGACATACTATAAATACTATAGTATAATTAATACTGTATATAGCAATACCGCTATATACTATAAACAGGAGATACAAAAATGACTAATTATAACAATTACTTTACACACCATAAAATTAATATAACAGAAAACAACCAAGCTAAAGAAGACTACTTAGAAGAGGTAGAAGATAGCATTCGTGAAGCTACAGAATTACTTGGTAGCCTATTATATGATCTAAAAGCAACAATATACAATAAAGCAGATGCGTGTGGATTTGAAAATAGCCCTCCCAATTATTGGAAAGGTCGAGTGACAAGCAGCTTCGACCATAGAGCATCAGATGCCTTAGCTATAATAAGTGGCTTAAGATCTAATTTAGTTGACGAACTTGATGCTAAAATACACGAATGGGATAAACAAACATTCGTAGACAAACTAGCTAAAGAGACAGCATAATGTATGTAAAATGGGACTTAAAGAAACTAAGTTATGTCGAAGACAGGGATGGAACCCGTCATCCGTGGGCTGAGAGTCAGCGTGAATACAGCAGAATGGGTGATGCATTAAATAAAATGATCAGCTTACAACAAAAAGGATACGGCGGTGTTGAATTACACCAGGTAGAAGGATGGTATATAGGAAATACTCCTGTATCGGGTGATGAGATTAAACTTCGAGAAATTGACAACGCTTGGTGGCTAACAAAACGCAATGGTCAAGAGATAGTAAAAGTTAGGGAGACAGTGTAATGTCAACTAATGCAACATATATTGTATCTAGTATCAATGCAAGTATATCTAACATCAACGGTGAAGACCTATACACAATCAATTTAATTGATGTCGATACAGATGAAAGGTATAAAACATACATTCAGCCAACCAACCGCAACTTCCGTAAATGGAAACTTATCATTGACAATAGTGCTGATGGGTGGGTAATTGAAGGATTGCGGATACAAAACAAAAATAAAAACATAATCAATGCTGACAGCAACATAAATGTAATCAATAGAATCACACAAGGTGCTGATGAATTATTGCAGGCATACTACGATGATAAATAGTTATAACAACAAGGTCGTCAAGTCCTGTTGTCTACAGTAGTGATACTGTCCTTTACAACTAAAAACAAGATGACAATCTAAAAGCACATTAAATTGGGGAGTCGACCCTAACTCATAGGTCTCTCCTTTCAATGGAAAACACCATAAAACTGTAAACAGTCCTTTGTCTCCCCAATATCTTTTAGAACCATAAATTAAGCATAAACACTACTTTTATCCTAAAGATGATAAATATATATGTAAGTGTAAATAAGTGATATACTTGGAAACCGTTTTAATAATTGTAGATTCTCCAATCAATATTACTTAAAGTAAATACTGTGCCAGTATATGGCTCCCCCCAAGTATATCTCTTATTTACACTTGACTTATACGCTATATAAGTGTATAATATATTAAATGCTCGCTTAACAAGGTGGGTATACACACAACACAGGAGATATGATAATGCAAAACTATTATCCAACATTAAAAACAATGACCCCAAGGGATGCTGAAACCCAAGCTAAGAAGGGTAAAAGCAAACACCCTAGTGTTCAGCTGATACAAAGTCTGGCAGAAAGAAAGCAGATGCTAAAACCATTATGCGAACTTCACAGTATGTATAAAGCAGAACCAGAAGCATTTCCAACAAGACTAACAGACTCAGCTGGTAATCCAGTATTAATTGGCAACGACCATAAAAGCTATACAACTAAACAAGTATTTGCATTATGGCAGAAAAAAGTCAATGACCATATGTCACTGAATCCATCAAGTCATATATTTGAAAGCAGTGTGGCTAGACACAATTCGTATATAGAACACTTTGCAAACGAGATGGCAGATGAAGGTAGAATGCAAAATGCTGAAAGTCTAATTAAACACTATTATATTGTATATGCTATACATCAACATATACCAACATACAGAGAATCACTATTTGAAACAGTATAAACAAAGGAGAATACTATGACACAAACACCAGAACAAATTAACCAAGAAAATTATGAGTATAGAGAACTATTGATTAAACTTAATATTGAAGAAGATATGAAAGCAATAAGAGAACCTCTTGACTTCCTAATGTATATGCTAAGAGGTCTAGCAATTATAAGCCACGATTTAGATGGTAATGATGACTATGTAGAATTTGATTGGGATGATGACGGTGCAAAACTGGATTATCTATTAGATCAACTAACATTATATAAAAAGATGCACAGAACAAACAAAAGAGGTCTTAAAGGCAGTAGTATGCAAGAAAAACTAGAACAACACCGTAATGCTAACGCTAACCCATCAGCAGAAAGTATAATAAACTATATAAGAACTAAACCAAATGCGTCCTAAACCAACTATACTATTAGAGCATCGTGACGAAAATTACGATGCTACACAAATAATCGATGCAGAAGCTGTATATGTAATATGCTATAAAGGTAAACCAATTGGTATACGCAAAACAAATATACTAGTAAACTACCCTGGACCTAAATATCTAAAATCATCATTTACAAACTCAGCACACGCATTTAACAGGCGTGATAAACTAAATCATATGTTTAACACAACAGACTTCTCTATAATGACAATGGAGCCTGGTAAAATCGTTGAAAGAGATATACAACCTAAATCAACACAAAAACTATATGGACTCTAAAAGAAGGGTTTTAAACGCATTATACCACGAAAAGGTTGACATATGATAAATAAATGTGTATAATAAAAAAATAAAGGTAAGATACTAACAATGGCTAACACAACTCAATACAAAACACTGGCAGAAAAATACTATGGCACAAGCGATTTATCGCGACTAACACCTCGACAGTTAGATAATCTAACTAATTGGGTAACTAACACAACTCCTAACACACACGCTAAAACTAAAGGCAACAAACACTCAGGCAATACATATAAAAACTATAAAAAAATCTTTGGCTAATACAGAACCCTTAAACTAGCAACACAAGGTTGGCGGGCCGGATAATATACCGCTGTGTAAAAGGACCCTAAGAAAGTCACACGCAACATATTAAGAAACACTGAAATAAGAGTGCATACTCCAACAAACAAATTGGGAGATTGAGGATTAATATAGTATGAATTGCTGCATACAGAACCGTTGGTGTTGGCGTAAGCAACACAGGCAGGCTATAAATGTGCTCGAGATACGCGGCACAATAAAATAACTGTTGTAGGTTGGGTAAGTCCAAAACCCTTTAGCTAACTGCCTTGTATAACAAAAAATTACCTACTTTCCTTAATTGACTGAAACAGTCTTTTTTTTGGATGCCTTTGAGTAGGTATCCTATGACTGAAACATCAATACATATATCTAATTGATCTAATTGATATAATATATCTAATAAATGATACTTAGTTCCACTTAACTAAAAAGACATATGCGATAGCTAATTCAGGTAATTAGAAAGAAAGCAACTGAGTGTTAACGAAGTTGATTGATTCTAATTGCTTGTCTGTCTGTTAAGACAGATGTTATGTATACTCCCTGATGCGGCTGGTCGAGCTCAGATCGAGCGTGAAGCAACCCACCAAATACCCTCATATTTGAACGATCTCTGTGTCATAAATACTAATACAAATACTAAAGGAGCCAACCCAATGAGCGCAAATGTTTACACTAAAAGATTTAACAGATGGTGGACAAAAGTCAATGCTAGTCATAAAAAATATGATGAAATAAGCAACTGGCTGATGTATGCTAAAAAAACAGTATCAACGAGATGCGATCAGGATCAACAAAAGCTAGTATATACTATAAGCAATAGATTCCATCGTAGCACATACAAAAGGCTAACTAAAGCCAATGCGTATAAGATATATGCAATAATAAACAAAAAACAACTAGCATTTAGACAAGAAAAAGCTAGAGTTCACGAGATGCTGGATAGACTTAAAGATGTAAGTGGTGCAATAAAAACACCAGTCGCTCGTAAGAATGTCTTAGTTAAAAAGAAGATTCACAGAAAACTAGTGAGCAGAGGTAATTCTAACAATGTATAGACTAGAAACATACTGGATAGAAGGCGACGACCCAGTATGCTATAGGCACACACAAGCAGTAGAAAACAAAGAAATAGATCCATTATTGCAAATTGCATTTATGGAAAGATTAGAAAAGGGCGAAGATTGGGTAGGATACAGAGTAGTGCATAGTCGCGAAAGTGGACCAGAACCAGTAGTGTTTGAAAAGTTTATGGATGGAAGCGTAAAAGATCGCTGGAGTAATGCGTTTGAGGGATAAAGTTAAAAGGGAGCCCAAAACAGCCTTGTCTAGGCTCCCAGAGCTAAACCCCCTTAGCCCAAGATCCAAAGCGATCCTAACAATATTTATCGAGATAAATAACAATAAACCACGAGTCCAGTAGGAGAAAAAAATATGGCAGCAGGAATATATAATATAACAATTGAAGCTTATGCTGACTTTGATAGAACCTTTCAGATCAAGTCAGGTGCTAGTAATTTAGATATTACAGGCTACAGTTTCGCGGCAAGTTTAAGAGAACGAGCCCAAAATACAACAAGTGCTGCAGACTTCGTATGCAGTATAGTAAGTAACACAGACGGTAAGTTTAGACTAGTATTAAGTGATACAGCAACAGCTACACTTAAAAGTGGTGATTATCAATATGATGTAGTAATGACAGATGCTGGTGGAAGCAAAAGTCGTATATTACAAGGTCTAGCAACAATCACAGCAGGTATGACACGATGAGTAATTATACTGTATATGGTGTTGATGATGAAAACCAAAGAATCACCGTAACAGATGATTTAGCAGCAGGTATAACTGTTTTAGAACTATCCACCATAGAACTAGGACAACTAGCTGATGTTGACTTAAACAATTTACAAGCAAGTCAAGTAATTGGCTATAATGCGATTGCAGGGCGTTGGCAGAACATTGATCAAGGTGCTCAGACAGCAGGCACAACACCTGTAGTAAGTATAGTCACTGCCCAAAAACAATTGGGTCCATCACAGTTTACCGTAACTAACTTTGCAGGATACACGCTACCAACATTTAAGTTTGATATAAAAAACTCAAGTGGAGTTGTAGTGCTAACACAAGACGATGTAACACACACAGGATCGGGTGTATTTGAATTCTCTAATGCTAGTTTAACACCTGGAAACTTTACACTGGAAACAACAGCACAAGACTTTGGTAATGCACCCAGTCTTAAAGTAACAAATAGCTTTACACTAAGTGCAATGAGTTTCAGATATTGGCGTATAGATGGATTCGATGGTGATATTGATGGAACATTGGTAATGATACCAGGTATAAGATTCTACAGCGACCCAGGACAAACTGGAACACAGTATCCACCAAATATGACTAGTAATACATTGCCAAGTCCTTATGTAGCAAGTGGTCAAGGTAGCTTTGATAATAATGCATATGCCTATTGGAAAGTATTTGACGCTAACCCAACAGCAACTTTCTATTGGAACCTGTCAGGAAACAGTGCTACAGACCATATAGATTTAGATATGGGAAGCACAACCACAGTTAAAAGTATGCGATTTAATAATGGCTCACAAATTGCTTATATATTTGGAAGTTTGCGAGTAAGTGGCAGTGACACAGGTGCATTCAGCGGCGAACAAACAGTAATAGGAACATTTACAGTTCCTAAAGTAATAAATGGAGTAGGCAATGTTGGATAAAACAATAGTAAGAAATAAAATATTAGAGTATGCATCACAAGAGATGCAAACAAATGCGGTATTATTTAATGAACACGCTGAGTGGGTAACAACAGTAATAACGCTAATAAGAGATGATTATCACGCACAAGCTAAAGCTGGTGCTGATGAATTTGTCTTAAGTTCAGATATACAAACATATCTAGACAACAACAAACCTTGGGAGGATGCTTAAATGAGCGCACCAAATTATGACATAACAATAAGCCAAGGAAGTGATTGGCAGTTGGATCTTACAATTAAAAATGATAGTGGTAGTGGAGCTACAGCAGCTGACCTAACACAAACAACATTTGAATGTAAGATGCGACCAAGACACGACCTAGCACCAGCTACAAGTATAGTAGTCGAAAAACTCAATTCTTTAACTGGTAAAATACGCCTATCACAAGGCGCTAATACAACAAGAGGACTAGTGCCTGGAAACCAAGTATATGATTTGGAAATGACACTAGGAGATCCGTTGTATCCACAAAAAACTTTAAGAATACTTGAAGGAACAATATCTGTTAAACCGGAGGCAACAAGATGACAGCAATCAACTTAAACACAGACAGCCTTACTTTAACTATTCAAGAGGCTGGTGAAGCCAATACTAATAGTAAAGCAGGCGGAACAGCTGGCTTAGTTAACACTAAAAGTGGACTTAATACTCCAATTAAAGGTCTAACAGGCGGCAACAACATAACTGTAACAGAAGGCACAAACGATGTCACTATTGCAATTACACAAGACTACGATGCAGTAGACAGTGCATTAAAACCCAACACCAATGGCGCACACTCTATTGGATCCGTTGATAGAGCTTGGGCAGACTTATATTTAAGTAACTTTAGTATACAAAATGCCAATGGTAGAATCGAAATGGGCTCTACTAACAGCAAAGCAGTATATTGGGAACAAGCAGGAAATCCTTGGGAACTTGATACAGGTGGTAATGACATTACACTTAGAACCAACAGTGGTAATAATGTAATTATACCAGAAAATCTAGTAGTAAATGGTAGCTTGGATGTAAATGGAACACTAACAACTATTGATACAACTAATACAGCTATTGCTGATAAAATTATTGAACTAAACCGTGGTGCATCTACTAATGCTAATGATATTGGTATCATAATGGAGCGTGGCTCAACTGGTAATAATGCAACTATATTCTGGGATGAAAGTGCTGATACTTTTCGTGTAGCAACAACAACCAGTAATGGAACTGAAACAGGTGATATGGATAATGTAGTTGCTGCAGACTTCTCTGCTGCTACAGTAACAGCTAACCTAACAGGTAATGTAACAGGCAACTTAACTGGTGATGTCTTAGGTGATTTAGTGGGTAATACTAATGGAACACACACTGGACAAGTAAATGGTAATGTAACAGGCAACTTAACTGGTAATGTTCAAGGTAATGTATCAGGTAACTTAACTGGTAATGTAACAGGCGGAACACTATCAGGAGTAAGCTTCACAGGTAATATCCACAGTAGTAATACTGGACTTGCAGTGTTAAGCACAGGCGGTAGTGTAGCTAATTTCCTAGGTGATCACGATGGACGAGTTGGTGAAACAACACGAGCTAGTGGTAAATTTACAACAGTAGATGCTGATGGTAATATAGACGGCTATAGAGGTAACTTTACAGCTGGTATTAATGCTAACAGCACAAACTATAACTCAAGTAACTTTATGGTATATGATGATAATGTTACTAACGGTGCAGTAAGTGCCTTAACAATGGTAAGATACTTGGGATCAAGTGGTGCAGTTAATGGATTTGAACCTAGAGGCTCGTCAATTGAAATTGAAATTCGTTCAGACTCAACTAATACTAACAACTCAGCTGGTAACATTTATGTAGGCGGAATGAGCGGCTATGCTAAACACGATGATGATAAACACCAAATGCATTTCTATGTATACGACAATGGCCACACACCTCCTTGGAATAGAGAGCATGTGTTCTGGTTTGATAAAGACCATATGACAGTAGAGAAACGCTTTGAACTTTTAGCTGATTTTTATTCAGAAGGTGATGCTGAAATTAACTTTCAGTCTGCTAGTGATACCTTTACAATTAATGATGACAACGATGATCTAGTTATCAAGGCTGACAAATACAGAGTAAGAACCAATGTGCCTATGCAGACGGCGACTTACATTGTAGCAAACTTACCAACAACTAATATTGGCCAAGGTGCAATGGCGTATGTGAGTGATGAATCAAGTGTAACTGGTGGTAAATGTATGGTATTCTATGATGGATCCGACTGGAAACTAATGCACAGTCCAACAACAACAGCAAGTTAAACTAATTAACTAAAGGGGTGTGTAACAGCACCCCAATACACATCCGTGTATAAAGGAGGAACAATATGTCAGACAAGACAGAAAAAAATCCCAAAGGTGCAGGGCGTAAAAAGATCGAATTAGATAAAGATATGCTATTACGACTGGCTGAGCTACACTGTAACTGGAAGGAAATATCTTATGTAATGGACTGTAGTGTAGACACACTAAAGCGTAATTATGCCGAGATAATCAACAAAGGGCAGGCACAAGGCAATATCAAGTTGCGGAGAGCTATGTGGCGCAATGCATTAGAGAATGATCACGCAGTAATGCAGATTTATTTGAGTAAAAATGTATTGGGTATGAGCGATAATCCTATAAACTCAGAGAGTGAAACGGTGCTACCTTGGGAAAATGAAAGTGAATAAATACACTGTATAACTATAAGGAAACCATAATATGGAACTATTTAAGAGAGCGGTAAACGAAAGCAATATTAAGAATCAGATTAAAGAAGATTTGATTAAGCATTTGGATAAGTGTAAGTGCAATGAAAAGAAAGCACCACCTAAAACTAATCCTAAAGCTGTAAAGTTTGAAGATAAGTTTAAGGGACTATAACCGTGGCAAAGCTAGAAAACCACAAGTGGGCGGAAGTCACAGAACAAAACGCTAAAGACATAGTGGAAATCAAGCATTCAATTTCTACAATACGCGATAACCATCTTCGACATATCGAAGCCGATATGGCAAAACAATCGAAAGCAATTGAGAAGATTGATAATCGGATCTGGTGGGTTCTAGGCCTACTTGTAGTATCAACTGTGATAGGAATGGTAAAAAATGGCATATAAATCTAAAAAGAAAATGAAGAAAACCCCTAAGAAGAAAAAGACTTATAAGAAAAAGTCATACTAACAATAGGAGTATAACGATGAAACAATCTAAAATATTAAAGAACAAATGGAAAGCTAAACTTAAAAATAAAAAGTTATGGCTAGTAGTTGCGATCGTATGTGTTGCAGTTGTATATAACTGGGTGTATCCAGTAATGCCCGTAGCTGTTTAATGGCAAGCTACAGAGGCTCAACTTGTAAAACAGATTGCAGCGGTCACTTCGCAGGAGCTAGATATGCCCGTGCAGGTGGCCGCACACTAACTCGTAGTAGTAGTAGCTTTAATGCAGGAATGCGAGCAGTTCAAGCCGCATACAAGCGTAAAGGTAAAAAGACTAAAATGAGTATAAGGAAGAAAAGTAAATGACCCCTAATCAACTAAATGCTTGGCGTATAATACCAAGACTGTTGATACTAACTTATATGATCAGCTTCTATATGGTGATCAATTGGTTTATGGGACTAGAAGATCCAAATAATGCTCAAGCAGCATTTACCAGCACAATGATTGGCGCTGGTGCAGCTTGGTTTGGACTGTATGTAAATGGCAGTAGCAATAACAACAACCCCGGAGATAAAAAATGAGAACAGGATTAACAAAAGCAGAAGAGCTTCAAGTAGCACAAGAAAATCATATTAAGATAGCTAACACATTCTTCGCACTAGCGTATTGGAATATCTTTATACTAGATGTAGCCCTAATAGTATGGGCGTGTAAAACATATCTATTCTAAACCCATAAGGAACCCCCCACAATGAAAATATCGTATAAGAAACTTAACGAAATAATTCCATACGAAAACAATCCACGAAAGATCAATAAAGGTGTTGATATAGTAGCGGAAAGTATACAACAGTATGGATTCCAACAGCCCATAGTAGTTGATACAGACGGTGTTATCATAGTAGGACACACAAGATATCAAGCCAGTAAAAAACTAGGACTAGCAGAAGTTCCAGTAACAGTAGCAGACGAACTAACAGAAGAACAAATCCGAACTTACCGTATTATGGATAATAAAAGTGGAGAGAAAACATTCTGGGATGAAGGTCTATTGGTAGAAGAACTTAAAGAACTATTACCTGACAGTAGTATACAAGACCTTAGTTTCGAAACAGGCTTCAGCGAAAGTGAACTAAACAACTGGTTAAGTGAACCAGAAAAAGATGATCTAAGTGATCTAACACACACTAAAGTTCCACGAGCAGTGTGGGGTGATGTATATACACTGGGTGAACATAAACTTGTATGTGGCGATAGCAGTGATGCAGAAACAGTAAAACTATTAATGGGTGAAGATACTGCTGAAATCATATGGGAAGATCCACCATACGGTGTAGCATACGCAAGTCCAAATGCAGTTAAACTAGGCAATGAGTTTGCAAAAGAATGGCGTGAAGAACACAGTATTGAAAACGATGATCTAAACGAAGAACAACTAAACGAACTGTTAACCAAACATATGAGTGCAATACTTCCATATTGGAACAAAGGTGGAGCAGTATATTGGTGTCACGACCAGAGATTTAATCATCAATTTAAGCAAATATTAATAGCACATAATGTGCATATCAGCGATACTCTTATATGGAAAAAGAATCAAGCCAGCACCTTTGTGGGCGATTACTGTAAGATATATGAACCTATACTATACGGATGGCAAAAGGGTGAAGCACACAGATGGTATGCAGAACGCAACCAGAACAATGCACACACAGATGAAGAACTAGATAACTTAACCAAAGAACAATTGATTAAACTATTAAACAAGTATGATACTAACTATCAAGAGATTAAAAGACTTCCGTCAAGAGAAACATCTAAGATGCACCCTACAGTTAAACCACCAAAATTGATATCATATCACCTGCTTAACAGCACCAAACGAGGTGATATAGTGTATGATGGATTCAGCGGTAGTGGAAGCACATTAATAGCGTGTGAAAAAACAAATAGAGTAGCTCGTTGTATAGAGTTCGAAACAAAGTATATAGATGTAATAATCAATAGATGGCAAGAACTAACAGGCCTTAAAGCAACTAGACAAGATGGAACACTATGGGATGATATATATGATACAGCGTTACAAGACGA
>OCVQ010002626.1_pt1 | contig 11493 bp, 19 predicted proteins | sample 1539061 | NCBI WGS metagenome assembly OCVQ01 (sample SAMEA3355526, study PRJEB22509) | marine metagenome | biome: marine; feature: river plume; material: water | place: USA | collected 2010-08-08 | depth 0.5 m | reverse complement strand
CTGATATTCTAGCAGTACCATTAACGTCAAGTTTGTATCCCGCGTCTGTGGTGGTATTGATGAGAACGTTGCCTGTAGGTTTTACATTTAAAAAAGTTGAAGTTCCATCGTGATTTTGAACATTTATAATATTAGCAGTTTGCGTAGCGGATGATGCTCTAAATGTTGCAGCCGCACCACCATCCCAAATAGCCTTACCAAAAAACGAAGCATCCGTTGTTGAATCATCGGCAGTAACCGCAAGTTTTGCTTGTCTATTGTCCAACTGAAATAAATATACACTTTGACCACCTACACCGCTTGTGTTAATTTGTCTGATATAGGATTTGTTTCCGTTATTATATAGCTGCAAAGAACACGAACCCGCTGAATTTGCTCTTAATGTTAATTTTGGTGAACTATCAGTTGTATTTTTGGAAGCAATTACAAAACCATCTCCATTAGACCAATAGTTCGAATTGATAACAACGGGGTTATTTGCTCCATTTGCTAAAATACCGCTTCCCGTGTTAACATCTAAACTAGTTACCACCCTCGCAGTGCCATTAACGTCTAATGCAAATAACGGACTACTAGTCCCTATCCCCAACCTTCCATTCGTATTATCCCAAAACAAGTTCGCACTCTCACTCACCACATTCCCCGTACCTTCAAACAATACACTCCCAACAGTACCCGAAGTGATTGCAGTAGTACCGATTGTGATTCCCGTTGATATAGTCTTATTTTTCCATAAACTAGTAGCAGTCTCGTATTGTAATACTTGATTGTTTAAGGGTGTTGTGATCGCTACATTATGTAACTCATCTAACTCATAACCATTGTCAACCTTAACGTATATCTGACCTTGAGTAGCATGAGCCCTTATGACATAACCCATTATGACAGTATGTATAGGGGCTGTAGGTTTAATATTTGTTATCCGACCAGCAACAGTTCCGCTCAAATAAAGAACGTCACCATCCAACCAAGTCTCAGTTTGTAGCGACCCAGTGGTATTTATATTGCGAACTAAACCACTAGCAGTAACAAACCCTTCTTGATTGTCATTAATTGTCTCAGTTACAAGACCAAGTGTATCAGCGCTATTTGCATCATTATCTGCTTGAGCTAAATCAACTTTAATTCTATTGCCTTGTGCTCCACTAATTCTTACTGCTGAATAGTTTGCCTCTAATAAATTTGTTCCGGTCTTATTGACAACCCTTGTGACTTGCTCTTGTCCAATCTGAAGTGTAACATTACCGCCCTTAAGGCCAAGATCAGCAGTACCATCCGTGTCGTTCCATCTCATTACAGCAACCCCTGCTGTACCGGTTGGAGTTTGATCTAATTCAATCTGGCCTGCTTTTAATTCGAATTCACCTAAGTCAACGTCGCCAGTGGCTCCTGTATATGGTACAAATGGGCCAACAGGTCCACCGATCAATTTAACTTTTAAATAACCTTCACTATCTACTACTTGCATCTTACTACGTTAATGTTTGGCAGATTCTCACCCTCCACAATAAATGTTGTCCCGGCGACACTCGATATAGCTTCCAAACGATCGTTCTGATCCAAATGATATGGATTGTCGTCAGTTAGAATGTCACCTGCTGACAAAGTTAATGAATATATAACTGTCGTAGCGGCCGGTGTGTACTTCTGTAATGTCAGCGTGAATGCAGCTGCGTTTGTAAAGCGCAGCGAATTAACTTCAGATCGGTTGTTATCTGGAGCAGTATGGACTGCCGTCGTCCCTGATAGTGTACCTTGATTACTGAAGTTCATTAGAATGGAGATGGTGTTGGTTTAGGAATGTAGATAGTCAATGGCAAATCTTTAACCCACTCAGTTGCAGGATTGATAGTGTTTGCAATCTCTTCTACTGATATTATCCAATTATCGTTAAGGTCTTGAATAGGATTGTAAAACGAATCAGGTGCATAAGCTACTCCGATTAATTCGTCTTTTTGTACTTCAGTCAACAAACCCACTAAGGTTGTTACATCAATGTCAGTTGTATCTTTTGTGTTGTAGGTTATCATACTTGTCTAGATAAGGCGGTTTGATATGCTTGAACTCGTGTGTATAGGTTAGCTGCTTCGGTGTCGGTGAGGCCGTCTCCGATTGATGCAAATGCAGCTTGTCTTGTTGAGTATAAACCTGCAGTACCATTATTATTTGTACACCCAAGAAATAAGGCAACAGTTGGAATAGTTCCTGCCTCGAGAACTGAATTTGTTTGTATTACACTTCCATTCCTATTGTATTTTAAAGATGTTGTTGAAACCCTAGTAACTGTATGCAACCCAACAATATTATTTAAATCAACTCCTGTCAATAATTGGGCATAAGCTCTACCGTGATAAGAAAGTGAACCTGCGTCCGACATTTTTTGCGAAACATTTAAACCTGTACCTGTTTGGTCTACACCTAAATCAACAGGAAATTGACCATTAACATTTGTGTTTCTACTATAAAACGAAATGTGACCATTTGCAGTAGTAAACCCATTTGTGCTAGGTACTAACTTCGTATCAGCATACCCATTAGTTCCATTAGGCAAAGCACCTGTACTTGAATGTGTCCATCCTCCGTTAAACACAAGTCTAAAAGCAGCGTCTGAGTCAAGTGGATTGACAAGGTTGTATTTAAATTGATTTGCGATAAATGCTTGCTGAGTAGTTGCAATTGGTTGATAGGTTGTAGCAGTAGAGCCGAGTTCGAGTTGCGCTCCCCAAATATAAGACGTTCCGACTAAGCTATTTGATTGAACTCGTGTTGAAGTTCCTGAGCTAACAACTCCTAATAATACTTGAGTTTGAGAAGTTGAAGTAAATGACATTGAACATCTAAACCAACCATTACCTACATTTTCTATACTGCCTGTAGCATTATCTTGACGAGTAACTGAACCATTCAAAATGTCAAAATTCGCAAATTTAGTTCCATCAGTGCTTATAAGCAATTGAATGAATTGCAAAGACTGATATTTAGCATAAAAAGAAAGAGTGTGTGAACCAGTGTAAGAAATCGTTTGAAAGATATATTTAGCAGATGTTCCTGTCACATTAATACTATCAGCAGTTAAAGTTCCATTAGGAGCCAAAACACTATTTGCTGATATTGTTACATTTGGGCCTTTTTCCCATAGTACATTACTGAAGTCCTCAGTATATCCGAGTAAGTTTCTATTATCAGTAACAAACGGATAAACCGCTTTCATTTTAGACCAAAGCCCGTCTGACTTTAAGCCTTTAACTAAATTGTTAATAGCTTGCTGTTGGGTTACATTTGCAATACCAGTAGCCGCAAAGTATGCTTGAGCTGATGCATCAGGCAATACAGATGCCCCGGTGAAACCGATACTATTAGCTATAGAAATACCAATCATCTTACCAAACGGCTACAATGTTAGTCGCTGTAGTATTTGTAGCGAACACTCTTGTTACCTGAACTGGGATAAATGTACCTGCCAAAACACCGGTAAACACAACGTCATCACCACCTGCTGTCAACACTCTCACGTTGCCCGATCCTCCAATATAAAGGACGCAAGGCCAAGGATTAGTGTATGTGTCACCACCAACATATGGGATGTCAACAGTGTTACTTGGTGTAACTAAAGCGGCGCGTTCTGCCTGTAATTTTTGATATGCCATGTCTTATTTTTTTACGCTCTTTCCGTTTGCACCGTTTCGAGCACGATTTTTACTTGGGTTTTCTTTTACAAATTTACCACTTTTTGTGGAACTCATGTCAGGGCCTCCCTTACCATAGATACCAAGTTTACGGCGCTCAGCATTATGCTCAGACCGGTATTTCTTTTGCTCCTCTGATTTGTTAATCTCTCTCTGGCTCTCTCTTCGTTTCTCCGCTGCCTTCGGGTTGGCTTCGTAGTACTTCGATGTCTTGCTTTGTCCCATAGAATAGTTTGTTTATTAATAGGTTTGGATCGTTCAAAGACTCTTGTCTTTGATCACATCCGCAGTCCTCAATCGCTGCATTCACTAATGTAGCGATGCCGGTTGCCTCAGCTATAGCTGCGACTGTGTCACCTAGACCTCTGTGATTTCTTATAATTATCATAGTTCTGCATTGCTTCCCTTCTAGCGTCGCCCTTCTTCCAGGCTCCAAATGCCATCTTCTCAGCTCTTTTCTCAGTTGCAAATTTAACTACCTCGCCCCTTCTCTTGGCCTCACTATAAGCCTCCGATGTGTTAGGCATGTCTGTCCAATCTTTGTACTCATGTGACCCAGGCTTGTTAGGGAAAATAGTCGGATACGCCTCCTTGCCACGACTAGACATCAAGTGTGAGGATACGTCACCGTTCGGCATGTTGACATACTCTTCGCCACGCATCTCACGGATCCTTTTCTTCTTGCCTAAAAACTCAATGTCCTTATTCTTGAATGGTATATTGTTCATCCCTTTTTCCATTTAGTACTAGGTGATGCGGTCTTGCTTGGAGACCACTTTGTTTTGTCTGCCCAGTAAGCTGCGCTCATCTTGCCTTTTGCAATATTCTTTGCGTGACGGCTCTTGAAAGCCTCACGCTGACCAACCGTCTGATTGGTCTTCACACCCTGCTGCCCAAATCTGATCAATTTTACTTGACTGCCTTCTTTGGCAACCACGACATGACTCTTAGTCGGGTGACTAGGAGTGCGCTTCGGCTTATTAAAGCCACTAACCCCTGCTCTTTCTAGTCTTGGGTCTTTCATTACTTCTTCTTAGCCAATTTAGCCATTGCAGCTTTCATGCCGTACTCCTTGATCATTTGCTTCGGGCTTTCTTTCTTCTCGTGCTTAGCCATTGCAGCTTTAGACTTGTACTTCTCGCCTGTTTTCTTTTCTACTTTCATTTTTTCTTAGGTTTTTTAGCTGTTTTTGCAGCATCTTTAAAATTCTGAGCCTTTGGTGCTCCCTTCTCTCCTGGTTTACGCATCGTCTCGCCTGATCCAGCTTTAATTCGCTCTCTCTTTGCGTGAATGTTGCTATATAGTCCCATAATTAATATATTTGTACAAATATAATGAAAAGAATAATCAAACGCGATAAAGCATACGAACGACGTGAGTTGACGTATGACTTCCTTGGAGAATGGGCGATCGTAAGACGATGGGCTCAAATCAATTATGAGCTCAGTCGATCAGACCTAGAGATGATCCTGTTCCTACACAAGAAACGACTGTTCACAAGGGCAGACTTTGCTGACTACGCAAACTTCATGCTGTGGGATAGAAATCGCTTTGATAGACTGCTCCGTGAGGAATGGATCTACATATGGCGCAAGCGTGGATTCGGTGAGACCAATATGTATGAGGTGTCATTTAAAGCCAAGAAGATGGTGACGTCTATCTACAAGAAACTCACCGGATTAGAGCCAATTCCAACATCGTCTAGACGAAATAAGGCGTTCCGTAAGAACGCCCCATTCCATCAAAAAACATTAGCAAAAGCTATCGTCGACTTTAACGATCGACTTAAAGAACAACAACAACGTCCTTCTCCTGGAGAATTACATAGCGAGTTTCATTGATCAGCACGTCATGGCTGCTCACCTTGTCATACAAGATGGTGTCACCATACTGAATACCAGACACCTGCAAACCCACGTCAAAGACAGTAGCCTTGTAGTAACGCATCTCAGTTGAGTCAGCTCCGGTTAGTAATAAACCGGTGCTAGTCTGCTTCTGCTCATTTACTCGCTCAGCAAGTATATACTTATTTAGTACTCTCATCTGCTCTGATATTTGTAATGATAGCGTTTGTACTTAAGATCGTCGTAGCGACAGACACAGCGTTCAACAGCGCGTTCTTTGTCACCTTAGTCGGGTCAACAATACCAGCCTTAATCATGTCAACATACTGCTCAGCCTTCACGTCATAGCCCTCATTAGGGATTGGCATGATTCCGTCCATAATTGCGTCAGCGTCCTTGCCAGCGTTTGTGATGATCTGCCACATCGGAGTTCTCAGCGCCTTGATCATGATATTTAATGCAGGCGTGCTTACGTGACGTCCTAGCTCAGTTGCCTCGTTAAATAGTGCTACACCACCTCCAGGGAGAATGCCTTCCTCTAAGGCCGCCTCAACAGCACACACGGCGTCGTCAATGCGGTCCTTCTTCTCCTTCTGCTCGATGTCACTCAATGCACCGACATAGATCACAGCAACACCACCCGATAGGTTGGCAGCTCTCTCCTTACGAAAATCAGTCTCCTCTTTGCTTACACTCTCAAATATGGTCTCAGTGATGTCAGTAATGCGTGCATCTATAGCTTCTTGACTGCTCGCATAGGGCATAAATATCGTGTGGTCCTTGCCAACAATTGCCTTTGAACATCGACCAAGATGTGCCACGTCAATAAGCGACATGTCATCACCAGTGTCCTCACTGAAGTATGTGCCGCCCAATGCGATTGCCAAATCTTCCAACAAGTCTTTCTGACGGTACCCGAAGTTTGGTGGCATAATGTTGCATGCCTTGATCTTGCCCTGAACGACATTAATGTTCAACGTGTTCAACGCAGCAGGACTCATCTCACCGATGATAAGCAACGGCTTGTTCTGTGCCACAACATGTTGTAACACTCGCTCAATGTTTAACAGGTTACCAATCTCTTGGTCAGTGATCAGAACGTATGGGTTCTCCAACACAGCCTCCTGACGCTTATAGTCAGTGATAAAGTGACGACTAGTCCAACCGCGGTCAGCTTTTAAGCCCTTGATCACCTCAACATATGTGTTGTGGTCCTTACTGTTCTCAACTGATACCATCTTCACCTCAGCGAACGCGTCAGCGATCATACCACCAATCTCAGTGTCATTGTTTGCACTGATTGATGCCACATCCTTTAGCTTCTTGCCGGATAACTTCTTAGAGCGCTTGGTTAGATTCGTCACGACGTTTGTCGTGATGGAATTAATCTCGCGAATTACCTCGGTTACGTTGTCACTTGACGATATCTCGTCCTCAGCAGCGTCAACAATTGCCTCAGCCAACACCACACTTGTCGTAGTGCCATCGCCAGCAACAGTAGCTGTCTTCTCAGCAGCCTGTCTGACCATCATAACAGCCAAGTTCTCAACTGGGTCGTAGAGATTGATCGACTTAGCGACCGTCACACCGTCCTTTGTCACTGTGATACCACCAACATGGTGCTCTGATTCAATCAAGACCGTGCGGCCTCGCGCACCTAATGTGCTTTTTACTGCTCCAGCAATCGTTTTGATGCCTTTAATGAGCTTTTTGCGACCATCGTCGCCTAAATGTACATGTTTTACTACCATTTTATTAGATTTATACCACAAAAATAGTATATTTTGTGTTATTAGTCTAATTATTATGAAAAAACCCCTCGATTTTGAGGGGTTTAGATTCTTATCGTAGTTTTTTCAGTCTGTCAACCTGTGACTTTATAGTGTTCCGATTGGCTGCGTTGTCTTGCTCAGCTCTGTAACCAGTAGCCATGCCCGGAACGTCAAGCGGATTTTTTGATCCGGTGAACTTACCAGCACTTCTAGACTGACGGATTTCAGCAGTGGTTGCTTTAACACCATCCATATTGCCCTCCTTAGCGTATTGTTTGCGCTGAGACTTCATCTCACCCTTATATTCATTAATTGAAGATTTAGGCGACGCAATAAAGCTCTCACCTAGACCCGTCTTAGACGCGTATGAAGCAAACTGCTTAAGCTGCTTGTTAGAAGTACCCTTAGTGCTTGGAACATAATCACCAAAAAAACCCTCAGTTGCTGTCTGTTTGGCTTTTGGACCCTTGAGTGATCCACCCATTTCAATCTTTGTCGCCTTCTTGGTTGGCATCTTAGCCATCTTTTCAGTCTTTGGCGTATCATCGAATTCACTTAGATTTGCTGTTTTTGATAATCTATGGTATTCAACAGCGCCACCTGGTTTTACGAAAGGATCACTAAATTCTTCGCTTAGCTTATTTGTTTTGCCTGTTAAGTAACTCTTCAATTCAGCTGGAACCCCTGGTCTATTGAATTCAGCGTTTCTCAAACCCTTCTTGTATTGAGTTCTTACCTCAGGCCAATTTGTGCCAGTTGCTCCTTGATTTAGCGCCATTCCAGAAAACTCAGGGTCAGCTATGCGAGCTCCTGTCTTTGGGTCGACTATTTTTCTTGCCATTGTATAACGATTTTAAAAAGTAATATATTAAATACCAACTCACTCTCCGGCCATTCAGCATCGCCTGGGAAGATCTCTATTCCGACCGCTAGGCCGAATGTTGGGACGAGTAGGATTTTCATTGTAAGAATTTGCCTGTTTTAGAACGGCCACGACTAGTCATTACAGCTCCTTCTTGATCATATCTAGTTCTACTTTTAGTCATGTCTCCATCTGAAGATACAGTCTTAGTAGATTCAATCTTTTTACCACCTATAAGATTAGTTGCAGATCTTGAATAAGTTGTATCACCTGTTCCGTAGTCTTTAACTGATTTTTTAGTAATAGTTCTATCCCCTACTAAGCCCTTTCTTTCGCTAGTGGTTTTTTTACGAAAGACTGGACTATCCCAATCAGTAGATGTCTCAGAAGTCTTTTTTACTTTAACAGGGTTGTTGATCTTAGTATTGGCTATAATCTGTGCCGCCATTTTGGTTTCTCTAGCTCCTTCTTTAACAAAAGCAACACCTTTATTAAGAGCGTTCTGAACGCCCATTAAATTTACAGGGCCTTCTACCTTCGGCTTGTCTGGATCACCAAACTTGCTTCCTAGCTTGTCTATCGCCGTGTTCTTGAACGGCATACCGTAATTCTTCATGATCTTTTTTTTTACAAATATAAGGAATATTAGATATATGGAAGTAGTGGGTAATACCCCCAATCCACGCGAGCCGGCACGAAAGGAAAACGATCTGTAGTTGACCCCGGGGGGTCTACTTTCCAAACTTTTCGGCCGAACTTTTTGGCTTTTGGTTGGTGCTGCCCGTTTGTCATGAAACCAAGCTAGGACGTGCCCTAGGCCGCACTGCCGTTAGTCATGTCGTTTGCTAGGCCTGTCTTATAATTTGCATTATGTTAAATAGAATGCACTTTGAGACCAATGGCAGCACGGGAAATCAGGCGACCAATCGAACTACCTGAAGGCCGGACGTCCGTTCGTTTGCTAGGTTGGTTGCGCTCCTGAAAGGAAGAGGTTACACCCCACACCCATTTGCCGCAACAAACATATACATAGCATACTTAGTATATGTAGTGCGTAACTATCTAATTATCAAGCATTTAGCCGTTAGACAAACGTGTCTCTTATTTAGAATGATTATAAATTAGCATGAAAAGTGAAAATAATTGTAGAAAAGTATTGCACATTTAAAAAGTTGTCTTACCTTTACAATAAGCAAACGAGCTAACAATATCACTTCTTACTAGCAAGCCTCTAGGCGTTACGATGACGAATCAGTATACTAAAGGTGACCGAAACAATAAAGCTTTACTAAGCGCCTTTCGAGGAGCACGCCGCGGTAAGGTGGTTCAAAGTAGGTCTGCTACACTAGCTCAGGAGCTCAGTTCTTTGACATCATGTAAGACAATAAACTAACTAGGTAGGTCATACTAGTCCGGTGCGATAAGTATAAAGACTCCGCAAAGCCGGGGCGCTCGATACACTACTCAGGTGGTCGACGTCAACCTCACAGGCCAAATGGTGATGCCTGTAGAGACTAAAAGAGAGCACGTAGTTTCACGTGACGTGCAAGCATTAGGTGCGGTTAGAATGACTAATTGATGGCAGCGATAGCCACCGCACCACTAACTCAAAACAATATAATCATGAAGACTTACTATGTATATGCGCAAGGCATTTTAAACCTATGGGCATTGGTATTCACCACAAACGACAAAAATGAAGCTCACGATATTGCGAGACAATATAATAAAGCAAAGGTATTACTTAATAAAATGAACTAACTATGGAAACTAGAGTAATTAGAATCGAAGGCCGTTACGAGGTAATTGGCTTTTTTCAGGAAGGCGTGCTCATTAAGACTCGCAAGTTATTAATCCCATTCAGATACAGATAATTATGACAACTTTAAAAACATTCAAAGCCATCATCAACGGGACGTTGGTGGTAGTTGACCAACTAAAAGGCAACAACGGACGTCAAGACATACGCTACAAATTGCATCGCTCAAGCTACATTAATCAGGGATGGGAAATCATCTTCGACGAGCAAACGCTCAGCGCCGATAACTTTTGGAAACTTAACCCTCAAATAAAATAATCATGAAAGTAGCAATCATTATCGCAAAGGCCATTCAAATCTGCATGGCAAGTTCAGTAGGCGTTGCAATCGCATTCGCATTGTACAAAGTAGTAACAAATCAAGCCACAGGCATGTCAATATGAAATTCAAAATCAAGTTCGTCAATAGGTGGCTCAAGGTCACCTATGTCAGCAAAGCATTTGTTGACAAAAGGCATTTAGACAATTACATCAGCTACATGGAAGCCAAGTTCGGCTACGAGTGCGATGAGGTATGGACAATCAAATAACTAGAACACATGAGAGCAATTGTAAATATAAACCATAGAGACATGAAAGGACGTGACCATAAGGTACACGAGATAATCGGCAACCACATCACGTTAGAGTGTGTGTTGGAACACGAGACAATCTTAGTAGACTTTGTAATGAGAGAAGTTCAGTTGCTTGTACAAAATGACGAGGTAACTGTATTCAGGAATCAGGGATACAGGGACGGATATTTTATAGACTATTCAGCTAAGCACGGGTATGTTATTGAGTACACAATGCCAAATGGCAGCACGTTCATGAACGTAGTTAAGAATCCACTTGAGCCCGACAATTACAAATCAATATCGGATAAAGATTACACTAAAAAATTCAAGAAAACATGATAAAATACGCAGTTCACCACACGTTCGATACTCTAGATGACAACGAGCACTACTACTTCTCAAGCTATGCTGATGCGCTTGAGTTATTCAATCAAATCAAATCACAAATAGAAAGACATCTTCCAATTGTAGAACTATACACCGATGAGGTAGATGAGTTCTATGTACACCTAGACGATGGATTACAAAAAGTATACATTCAAGATTTATAGCCATGACACCAACCAATAAACGTTACACGCTCGTTTTCTTGGACGCTCAAGACAACGAACTAACTAGAAAAGAAATCGATGCATTTGATTTTATGGAGGCATTTCAACATGCCAATAACCTCCAAGCCAACTCAATGTTAAACGACTTATCATCAATTGAAATCTATGAGCAACATACCTAACGGCCACGTATTAGTTGGCCATCTATCGGGCAACATGTACCTAATTCGCTGCACAATTACTAACGCAATTTATGTTATACAACTATGATAAAGCTAACAAACCAAGAGACGCTCATTGTGAGCGGTCGGCAGTTCGTCCTGACGGGCGACTACAAAGTAATCGGCAATGTAACTGACACCACAATTGCAGTTCAGTGCCCAATGTCTAACCAAGTATTTAT
>OCVQ010002621.1_pt1 | contig 11524 bp, 9 predicted proteins | sample 1539061 | NCBI WGS metagenome assembly OCVQ01 (sample SAMEA3355526, study PRJEB22509) | marine metagenome | biome: marine; feature: river plume; material: water | place: USA | collected 2010-08-08 | depth 0.5 m | reverse complement strand
GTTTACCTTCGCCGTATATCCTGGAGAAATCTTGGGCTTGGCGGGGCAGCTTGGGTCTGGGTCAGGCGATGTTTTAGCTGCGATCTCAGGCGCGCGACAATCGCGCAGCGGGCGCATTATTTATAATGGCGAAAGCTTTCTGGCCAAATCGCCAAAAGAGGCAATCGCCCGCGGCATCGCATATTGCTCGGATGATCGAAAACTGGATGGTTTGTTTCTTGGACGTCCGATAATAGAAAACCTGACCTCGCCCGCTTTGGGGGCGATTTCAAAGCGCGGCATAATTGATTTGAAAGCCGAACGCGATCTCGCCCTATCAAATGGTACAAAATTTACCGTAGATGTGACCCGGCTTGATAATGAAGCAGGCGTTCTATCCGGAGGAAATCAGCAAAAAGTCGCATTGGGGAAATGGCTGGCGATCGAGCCTAAAATTATCTTGGTGAATGAGCCGACACGCGGCGTGGATGTGGGTGCCCGCGCCGAGATTTATGCAAAGCTGCGCGATTTGGCAAATGATGGCGCTGCGGTTGTTTTCGCATCTACGGATATTCAAGAGGTTACCGGTCTGGCAGATCGAGTGATTAGTTTTTATCGCGGGATGCAGGTGGGTGAATTGGCGTTAAACGACATCACACCCACCAATGTTTTGCAACAAATAACCCATCCTTTTGGGGATGAAGACAAGCAGATAAAGGTGGTGTCCTAATGCGCAGCGCTTCTCGTGGTATGACCGCAAAGTTTGAGGGTTTGGTTCAGAATTATTCTGGGTTGGTGGTCGCTCTAGTGGCGCTTTTTCTTGTTATCTTCGTTGTTGGCATGGCAACAGCGCCAAACTTTTTGACTGTTTTTAACCTTAAAACAATCGTGAGAGATGCCGCTTTGGTGGGCATCATGGCGATTGGGTTGACCTTTGTAACTCTATCGGGGAATTTTTTCCTGTTGTCGCTCAAAGAAACCGCTGCGCTTAGCATCATTGCTTTTGCAACTTCGATGTCGGCAGGCTACGGGTTTGAAATTTCCTTTTTGTTTACAATGGTCATTGCGATTCTGACGGGCAGCGCGCAGGGCGTGCTAATCGGTCTTGGCGGAAATCCGATTGTTGTGACGCTTGGAGCCGCTGGATTGCTATATGGTCTTGGTGCCTATTGGAGCGACAATCTGGTTGTGTCTTTTCGTCGACCGCACGGGGCAGAATGGCTTGGTACAGGATCTTTCTTGGGCCTTCCCAATATAACCATTGCCTTTATTCTCATAGCGATTGTAGCCGAGTTAACTCTAAGGTTCACAAATTTTGGTCGGCAGGTGTATTTGATTGGTGCCAACCGCGCGGCGGGGCGTGCTACGGGGCATGAAAATTTTGGTATGGCTATTAAGACTTGTACCATTGCATCAGTCTGCGCGGCTTTTGTGGCCATCGCATTTTCGGCGCAAGTCTCAAGCGCTCAAGTGAATTACTTTTCATCTGAATTTGGGTCGAGCGGGGATATGACGATTATGGTGATCGCGACGGTCATGGTGGGGGGCAATTCCATTATGGGGGGGTATGGATCAACCATTCGGTCGAGTTTGGGCGCAGTTTTCATTTCTTCTGTGGATAATATGATGGTGCTGCACGGGTTTAATTCCGGCCCAAGGGTTTTGGCCGTTGGCTTGATGATTGTTTTTTCAATTATGGTGTTTGCGCTTGTGCGCCGTGGCAGCCGGTCGCAAGAATAGGATAGGCTTATGAAAAATATTAAACATTGGATCGTTAAAAATCCTGATTTGGCGTTTGCAGTCTTATTGGCGATTTGTGTCTATTCTTATTTCGCGCTGACGAATGAATTCTTCGCCACGCACCGAACCGGCTATGCTATTATGGAACGGTTCGCAGTGTTAGGCCTTGTGGGGCTGGCACTGACATTGTGCATTATCGCCGGTGAAATTGATTTGTCGATTGGCTCTAACGCGGCCTTGGCTGCGGTTATTGTCGTGCGTTTTACAGATAGTTTAGGGGCGGTTACCGCTTTGTTGATTGCCATTCTTATCTCTACGCTTGTGGGCGCGATACAGGGCTATTTTATTGCATATTTGCGGGTAAGGGCGATCGTTCTGACGGTTGGAACCTTAATGTTATTGCGCGGGGTGGCATTATTTGCGGCGCAAGAGAAGACAGTGATGTTGACTGATTTCCGCGTGCCCGACTTTATCTCCACCAAAATGTTCCTTTATTTTTCACCTGCCAGTCTTTTGGTGATTGCGATGTTTATCGTTGTCGGTTTGTTTATGACCTTTACCCGCTATGGCCGCGAGATTTATGCGATCGGCGGGGCGCGCAAAGAAGCCATCGCTGCGGGTATTGATTTGAGACGCCCAATTATCATTGTGTTTGCTATTTCAGGGTTATGCGCTGGCTTGGGAGGGTGCATCATTGGTTTGCGCTCGGGCACGGCTCAGGCCTTGGGTTTACAATATCTTTTACTGGCCGGCACAGTGGCTGCTTTCATTGGCGGCGTGTCGATTCTTGGCGGCAAAGGCGGCGTTGTCGGGGCAGCGATTGGAACGTTAACGGTTAATTTCTTAAATACAGGATTGGTTTTCAACGTGACGCCGGCCTTTATGATCCAGCTTTATTTAGGCATTTTATTGATGGTTGTGATCATGTTCCAAACTGGTAGCCGTTTGTTTGAAGGACATGAGAGGCGCAAGCAATTACTCTCTGACGTTGATATTCGTCGATTGGATTTGCTCGCGCGCAAAAACGCATTTAAGCCCCCGACATAAATATCCAAATTGGATTAATCCAATTTGGTAATTATACATGGTATCCTGCAGACTAGCTGTAAACGGGAATCTGAGGGTGCGCCATGCCGTCATCAAAATCGACTATTCGCCGCATAACATATCCGCGCAGCCGGCATCGCGACGCGCCGGAAGGGCCGTATGAAACAACAGATATCCGGCCAAGATCTGGCGTGGCAAACGCAGAATTGGAAAGCTTTCTTGATTTTGTTGAGCAATTTGACATGGAAATGGAACGCTCATTGTCTATCAAGAAAGGCTATAGCGAAACACGCATTCTGGGAACGCTTCTACGGGATCATCTCTCGGGTAAAACATCTACGACCTCGTCTTTAATCGGTGCCTCTGGAATGAGTTATGGCACGGCCATTCGCGCGGTTGAGGCAATTGAGAAACGGGGGCTTTTGCTGCGCCTGCCGCGCACATCCAGCGGTAAATCATTTTCGTTGCATCCGACTGAAAAACTGTTGAGTGAATGGCAAGAATTTGCCAGACGGGCGCGGGCGGCGTTGCAAAGTACCTGGGGACTCACGGGCTCAAAAGATGCGTCTGATTATTATTTTGGATCCTCTTATTCCACTGGAAAAGTTTTACCCCCGCCTTCGATAATGAGCGTCAAGCTGCCGCTCAGCGGTAACCTCAGGTTATTGGAACATGCCGATCCGACCTTCATGGCGATGCAGGCCTTAAAGCGACAATTTGAAAAAATCTTCGGTTTGTCTATCAAAAGCCGCGCCTTGTCGATTGATCGCTTGCGCGAGGAAATATTAGAAAATGCCAGCCTTGCCAAATCAAGATATGATATTGTTGCCTGCGATTTGCCTTGGTTTGGTGAAATGGCTCAAGCGGGCCATTTTCTTCCGTTGGATTCATTTATTAAGGCCGAGCGATTTGACACCCATGATTTTCATCCCAAAGCTTTGGCCAGCGCCCGCTATAAGGGGGTGCAATATGGTTTGCCGGTTCAAACAACGCCTGAACTCTTGGTCTATCGCAGCGATGTGTTTGCGGAGTTTGGCTTAACCCCGCCTCTAACAATTGCCGATACGCTTTCTGCGGCCAAAAAAATCCATTCGCCATTCAAGGGGATGACGGGAATGGCCTGGAATGCCGGACGCGGCACACCTTTAGGACATTCCTTTTTATTCGTCATGGCCGCCTTTGGACAACCTGTTTTAAATTTATCTCCTTCTGCAGATGGGTTTGACGGAGAGCATGTGGAAGGAGAGAATTTCCGGCCCATGTTTGATTCCGACGCGGCGTGGGAGGCGGCGGAGTATTTCAAAGAACTCATCGATTATTCGCCGCGTGGCATTTTAAACATGTCTTGGTTTGACCGCGCGGTTTCATATGCTGAAGGCAATTGCGCCATGGCGCATTGCGCGACGTTGCTCGCACCATTATTTGAACTGGATACAACATCGCCAGCGTTTGAAAAAACAGAATATCTACCGCTGCCGGCAGGCCCAAAGGGACGGTCTATTGCGCCAATCGGAGGATACGCGCTGGCCATTCCTGCAAATGTTGACCCAGCGCGGTTTGATCCAATTTGGACAGCTTTGACATCGCTAACATCAGCACAAACCGTCAAACTTTATATAGAGAACGGAAGCTTGGTAAGCCCGCGGTTTAGCGTCAGTCAGGACCCTGAAGTTCAAAAGATCTCACCGTTGATTTCGATTGTGGATGAGATGGCGCGAACTGGGGTTTTGCAAATGTGGCCACGCCCGCCAGTGCCTGAAATTACGCGCTTAATTGCGATGATAGGAGAAGAAATGCATGATGCTTTGCTGGGAGACAAAACGCTTGCGACAGCGCTACAAAATTCACAAAACCGTGCCGATCGCCTCATGCGCGAAAACGGGCATTACTGATCCCATGAAAATCCAAATTCGAGCTGCTCGAGGAGATATTAAATGACCACGCCCAATGCCTTACATCCTAACGTGTTAACGCCAGCTGATCTTGAACCAAATTGGCGTTGGGAGGGTCGTTTACCAGCCTGGGGGCACACATCGGTTGATTTTGAACGGCGCGTTGATCATGATCGGTTGCGTCGCTACCGCCTAAGTCGCACGCGCCAAGCTTTGAAAGCCTCGAATGCGGGCACGCTATTACTTTTTGACGTGAACAATATCCGCTATGTTTCGGCGACTAAAATCGGCGAATGGGAACGCGATAAAATGTGCCGTTTTTGCCTCTTAACAGGTGATGATAGCCCATATGTGTGGGATTTTGGGTCCGCTGCAGTGCATCACCAAAAATATTCTGACTGGTTGGAGCCAGATCATTGTCTGGCCGGTGTGGTTGGTATGAGGGGGACGATTCCGCCCGAGTTTGGGTTGATGAAGAAATACGCCAAGCAAATCGCTGGATTGATCAAAGATGCAGGTATGGCAGATATGCCCGTTGGGGTCGATTATGCGGAAACGGCTATGTTTCACGCGCTTCAAGAAGAAGGCATTAATGTGATTGATGGCCAACAGATCATGCTGGCCGCGCGCGAGATCAAGAATTGGGATGAAATTCAACTTCTCACGCAAGCGGCGAGCATGGTGGATGGTGTTTACCATATGATCTATGAGGAACTGAAACCAGGTGTTCGTGAAAATGACATCGTCGCCTTGTCAAATAAAATGCTGTACGAAATGGGCTCTGATGATGTCGAGGCGATCAATGCCATCTCAGGAGAACGGTGTAATCCGCATCCTCATAATTTCACAGACCGACTGATCCGTCCTGGCGATCAGGCATTTTTCGATATTTTGCAAAGCTATCAGGGATATCGCACCTGTTATTACAGAACCTTCAATGTTGGACGAGCAACGCCGTCTCAAAACGATGCCTATATCAAGGCGCGTGAATGGCTCGAGGCGTCGATCCAAATGATCAAGCCGGGCGTGAGCACAGATAAAGTGGCCGAGGTTTGGCCAACGGCCGAAAGCTTGGGCTTTCCAAATGAAGACGCGGCTTTTGGGTTGCAATTTGGGCATGGTCTTGGTCTGGCCTTGCATGAGCGCCCTATTATCAGCAGGGCGGTCAGTATGGATCATCCAATGGAAATAAAAACGGGCATGGTGTTTGCGCTTGAAACCTATTGTCCTGCCACTGACGGCTATTCAGCCGCACGTATCGAAGAAGAGGTCGTGGTGACGGATACGGGCTGCGAAGTGATTAGTTTATTTCCTGCCGAAGAGCTGCCGATTGCCAACCGCTATTAAACAATTTGGGGTGTAGCGTAGTTTGCGCATGCAGTTCAAATCATGAGTATGGAATATAATGTCTAAAAAAAACCAAACAAATTCTGCCGAATATATGCGAATGTATATGCAGATGATGCGTATTCGGGCCTTCGAAGATAACGCAAATCAATTATATCTATCTGCCAAAATGCCAGGTCTTACGCATATGTATTCAGGGCAAGAAGCGGTAGCTGTTGGGATCTGTGAAGCATTAACGACCAGCGATAAGATCACGTCAACCCATCGTGGGCACGGCCATTGTCTGGCCAAAGGCGCGGATCTGAAGCTGATGTTTTGTGAACTTTTGGGCAAAGAAGAGGGCTATTGCCGTGGCAAGGGCGGATCGATGCATATTGCCGACCAATCAAATGGCAATTTAGGAGCAAATGCCATTGTGGGGGGCTCAATGGGCATCGCGACGGGGGCTGCTTTGTCGGCTAAGCGCTTAGGAACTTCTGATATTGTTGTGTGTTTTTTTGGTGATGGGGCTACAGCGCAAGGCTTGATGTATGAGGTTATGAATATGGCTGCGCTGTGGAAGCTTCCGGTGATTTATGCCTGCGAAAACAATCTCTATGGCGAATACACGAAGGTTTAAGAAACGCTGGCTGGCGATATCACAGCGCGCGCAGAGGCTTTCGGAATTGAGGCCTTGCAGGTGGATGGCCAAGACGTATTGGCGGTGAATGAGTGCACGCAGCGCCTGGCTGAACGCTGCCGGAAAGGCGAGGGCCCATTTTTTATGGAACTGTTGACCTATCGCTATCATGGGCATCATGTTGGCGATATTAACCGAGAATATTACCGTTCAAAGGAAGAAGAAGCTGAGTGGAAAAACAACCGTGACCCGATCAAAAATTTTGGGGCCTGGTTAACGTCGCAAGGAATTGCTTCTGAAGACGAGTTAAACGCCTTGCAATCGGAGATTAAAACTGAGGCTTCAGACGCGGTGGAATATGCTTTGAACGCCGCCTATCCCAGCGAAACAGAGGTGGGTTTGCATGTTTTTGCAGCCACGCCGCAGATGGGAGAAGAGCATGCGTGAAATCACCCTTTCTAAGGCTGTTAATGAGGCGATTGCCGAAGAGATGCGGCGTGATGAAACGATTTTTTTGCTTGGGGAAGACGTTGCTGAAGCGGGCACTCCGTTCAAAATACTTTCTGGTCTTGTCGAAGAATTTGGGACGGATCGTATTGTTGATACTCCGATTGCTGAGCCCGGGTTTATGGGCATAGCTGTCGGTGCTGCGATGACGGGCAGCAGGCCAATCGTAGATTTGATGTTTGGGGATTTTCTATTTTTAATCATGGATCAATTATGCAACCAAGCGGCAAAAACCCATTATATGTCGGGGGGCAAGCTCAATGTACCATTGGTGCTACGCACCAATTTGGGCGCCACCCGTCGGTCTGCTGCGCAGCATAGTCAATCTTTACATGCTTTGGTGGCGCACATTCCTGGCTTAAAAGTGGCTCTTCCGTCATCGGCCTATGAGGCGAAGGGGCTTTTGAAAACCGCTATCCGCGACAATAATCCGGTGGTGATCTTTGAAGATAAGCTCATGTATAATGATAAGGCGCCGGTGCCAGAGGAAGAGTTTCTTATTCCGTTTGGGGTGGCAAATATAAAGCGAGCGGGCAATGATATCACCCTGATCGCAACCTCATCGATGGTTCAAGTCGCCGAACAAGCCGCTGATATATTGGCAGAACAGGGCATCAGCGCCGAGGTGATTGATCCGCGCACGATCGTACCGCTTGATGAAGAAACCTTGATCAATTCGGTGAAAAAAACCAGCCGAGCAATCGTGATAGATGAAGGCCATCAGAGCTATGGAATTACCGGGGAAATTGCCAGCCGACTGACCGAAAAGGCATTCTATCATCTAGATGCTCCAGTCATGCGGATGGGGGCAATGGATGTGCCGGTGCCGTTTTCCCCAGTGCTTGAAGATTTGACGGTTCCAACCCCTGCCGGCGTGGCTGAAATGGCAAGAAAACTATGCTCAGGCGAGTTGATCCATGCCGCATGACGTGATCATGCCCGCCTTGGGGATGGCACAAGAAACCGGTGTAATCCTATCTTGGTTGAAAAAACCAGGGGATCAGGTTTCGCTGGGTGATGCCTTGATGGAAGTGGAAACAGATAAAGCTGTTATGGAAGTTGAGGCAGCTGCCGAGGGCGTCTTGAGCGATGTAAAAGCAGCTGCCGGAGAGAGTGTGCCGGTAGGGCAGGTGGTTGCTGTGATTTTGGATCCTGAAGAGGTGTTAAGCACGCAGATAAGCCCAACAGAAAAGCCCAGTGGGGTTGCCCCGCATGGTGCGACATCAACAGAGGCAATCCCTGCAAATATAGATGTGACATCGCAGATAGTTATGCCAGCCCTTGGTATGGCACAGGAAACCGGGCGTGTGATCGCCTGGCATAAAAAGGTTGGTGAGGAAATTGATGTTGACGATATTCTGCTTGAAGTAGAAACGGATAAAGCCACTATGGAAGTGCCTGCGGGAAAAGCTGGCTTTGTAGCCAATTTATTGGTGGGCGCGGGTCAAGAGGTTCCGGTAGGTTCTATTATTGCGACCCTCTCGAATGTTAAACCTTCGGGCGTTGCAGCGCCTCAGCAGCCGCTTCCAAAGCCCATGACAGTTCCAGCCGAGACACCGACCTCGGTTGCAATGCCATCTGTCTTAAAGCCCAGCCCTAAACAACCGGGAGGCCAAATAACGGATGTAGTGGCAGGTTCAGGGAAAATTTTGGCCTCACCAAAAGCGCGGCGTTTGGCCTTAGAAAATGACTTAGATTTAAGCCTTTTGGCAAAGGCTGGATATGCCCAGCCGTATCACGTCGTTGATCTTGAACGCTTTGATGACTTGCCTCAAGGAAACACAGAAAAATCTGTCTTAAGAAATAATAAGCGCATCAATGCGGCTATTCCCGTCATTGGTGTAGAAAGCTTTCTAGCAAAGTTAAAAGAGCAGGCGGATATTGAGATATCTGACTATTTGGTCTGGGCCAGTTTTGCGTCCGCTGCTTGGCGCAATCAAAATCAACCGCATGCAGCGGTGATCGTTGAAGTCGCAGAGCTTTTAACGCCACTTGGAGTTTATGAAAACTTAGACACGCAGCGCCTGTCGCGCGCGGTGCAATGCAATACCCAAAATCCGCCCAATTTTATAATTCGAACCCTGAGTAAAAGTTTTATTACTGCTCTGCACTTGGATCAGAGCTGTCCCAGCATCACCGTCCATAAAACAACCACGGATTATCTCATATCCTTTGAATTTTCTGCCAATGCCATGTCTGACTTCGCAGCTGTGGCGTTTATATCAGATTTTGCAGCGCGTTTAGAGGATCCTTTGAGACAGCTTCTTTAAGGAAATGGAGACTATCGTCATGCAAACTGACCTTTATATTGATGGGAATTGGGTGCCAAGCCAATCCGCCCAGCGCTTTGATGTGATGAACCCTGCAACAGAGGATGTGATTGCATCGGTTGCCTCTGCGGATGTTTTTGATGCCGATTTGGCATTAAATGCGGCTTCCACCGCCATGCAAGAATGGGCTGCACGATCGCCGCGGGATCGTTCGGAAGTTTTGCGCAAAGCTTGGGAATTAATGACGGCGCGATTGCCAGAATTTGCGCGTTTAATTACGCTAGAAAATGGCAAGGCAAACGCCGATGCGATGGGAGAAGCCACCTATGCTGCCGAGTTTTTTCGCTGGTTTGCCGAAGAGGCGGTGCGCGTAGACGGTCTGATTGCCCATGCACCCGCTTCAGGGGCGCGGATCATTGTGCAGCATAAGCCAGCCGGGCTTGCGGTTTTGGTGACTCCTTGGAATTACCCTGCGGCTATGGGAACGCGTAAAATTGCCCCTGCTTTGGCGGCCGGTTGCGCGGTCATTATAAAGCCGGCATCGGAAACGCCTTTAACAATGCTGGCGCTTATGCCGCTTTTAGAAGAAGCTGGGGTGCCCAAAGGGGTGGTCAACGTTCTTCCATCCCGCAACACCGGCGTGCTGGTTGATCACATGTTACACGATCCGCGCGTGCGGGTAGTCAGTTTTACAGGGTCGACTGAAGTGGGGCGTAAGTTGCTTCATTCTGCCGCTGACCAAGTCTTGAAACCGGCTATGGAATTGGGGGGGAATGCTCCTGCGATTGTTTTTGAGGATGCTAATCTTGATGGGGCAGTGGAAGGCGTGATGCTGGCAAAAATGCGCAATTTGGGCGAGGCCTGTACCGCGGCAAATCGAATTTATGTGCATTCAAGTATTGCGCAAGCCTTTACCGAAAAGTTCACATCTGCCATGGCGAAGTTGAAAATCGGCAATGGTTTAGAGGCAGGCATAGATGTAGGCCCGTTGGTCAATTCAGATACCCGCAATAAGGTGGATGCATTCGTGCAGGACGCGGTTGCAAAAGGCGCCAAAGTGGAACTTGGGGGCGTGTTACCCACGGGAAAAGGATTTTTCTACCCGCCCACCGTATTGTCGGGCGTTCCAGAAACTGCAGATTGCGTGGGGGATGAAATTTTTGGGCCTGTTGCTGCGCTTCAAGTTTTCAACGATCAAGAGGATGTAATTCGCCGCGCCAATGATACCGAATATGGACTGGTGGCCTATGTGTTCTCGGAAGATATGAAGCGGGCTTTGCAAGTTTGTGAACGGCTGGATTATGGAATGGTCGGCTTAACCGCGGGTTGGTATCTGACCCAGCTGCGCCTTTTGGCGGCACAAAGCAATCTGGTCTCGGCCGCGAGGGGGGGCATGAAGGCATGCATGAGTTTATGGAAACCCAATATATATCAGCCAGTTGGTAGAGTAATTTAATGGAGATTCAGGCATCACCAAGCGTGCGGGCTTATGCGGCTGAAAAAAATGTGACGTTAGGTGACGTTGCAACCTCGTTTAAACGGAGCGTGCTGGGTAAAGAGGATATTGACAGCTTTTTGGCAACTCCAAACACAAATCCAGGCACCGGTGTTGCGTCAGCCGTGGCAAATACGGCAGAATATTGGGCGATTGACCACGCGCAATTCGGACCCATAAGCGTAGAACCCTTGACCCGCATTGAGCAGGTCGCAGAAGCGAATCTTTCAGCTGCAAATGCGATGATTCCTCAAGTCACGCACCATGATTATGCCGAGATCAGCGCCATTGAAGCATTTCGCGAAAGAGTGAAATCTGAAGCTCAACAGCGCGGTGTTAAGTTAACCGCATTGGCCTTTCATCTCAGAGCGCTCGCCGAATGTTTGCTCAAATTCCCGCGCTTCAATGCATCTATCTCCGCGGATAAAAAACATCTTATATTGAAGCAATATGTGCATATCGCACTTGCGGTTGATACACCCTACGGATTGGTTGTTCCCGTTCTGAGAGATGTGACTGAAAAAGGGTTATGGGACATCTCTAGTGAAGTCTCAGATTTAGTAGAGAAAGCACAGTCGCGCAAATTGCGACCTGAGGAAATGGCAGGTGGCTCGATCACAATCTCCAA
>OCVQ010002620.1_pt1 | contig 11524 bp, 9 predicted proteins | sample 1539061 | NCBI WGS metagenome assembly OCVQ01 (sample SAMEA3355526, study PRJEB22509) | marine metagenome | biome: marine; feature: river plume; material: water | place: USA | collected 2010-08-08 | depth 0.5 m | reverse complement strand
TACCGTGATCAATACGCCCGCCTCTTCATCTCAATCTGTTGCGGAACTCGTGATGGGGCAGCTTTTTTCGATTTCGCGTTTCTTACACGACTCTTTTAAAAACATGTCGAGCGGAGACTTCTCCACCCTCAAGAAAAACTATGCTAAAGGTGTTGAACTCCGCGGCAAAACAATTGGCATTGTCGGATTTGGGCGCATAGGCCAAAGTTTGGCTGCTTACGCTTTAGGTGCCGGCATGAAAGTCATTGCCATTGAAAGAAGAGCGCGCATTCAGCCAATTACCCTGAAAATCGGGGGACAAACAATAGAGATTCCTGTCAAAGTGGTGGATAACCTACATGAAGTACTTCAACAACTCGACTACATCTCTATTCACGTTCCCAAACAAACCGACGGTTCAGCAGTCATTGGCGCTAAAGAATTTGCACTCATGAAAAAAGGCGTGCGCTTAGTCAATGCTGCTCGTGGAGGGGTCATTGACGAACAAGCGCTTTTAGCAGCACTAGAAAACGGAACAGTTGCAGCAGCCGCACTGGATGTTTACGACAACGAGCCAAACCCACTCAAAGAACTCATCAATCATCCGAAGATTGCCTGCACACCTCACATTGGCGCAGCGACGCTAGAAGCCCAAGATCGTATTGGCGAAGAACTCGCCGAGCTCATCATTGACTTTTCAAAAGAAGCATGATGTCGCAAAACGCTTGATTACAAAAAAAGCGAAGGTTAACCTTCGCTTTTTTTTTTGACAATTGACAAGCAACTCTTAGGCCTCTTCTACAATTGAAATGCTATCAATACTGTCGCCCTGACGAATGGCATCCAATACCTCTAATCCTTCATAGACTTTACCAAAAACAGTATGTTGGCGATCGAGGTGAGCGGTGTTATTGCGAGAGTGGCAAACGAAAAACTGAGAGCCGCCTGTATTGCGGCCAGCATGTGCCATGGATAAAACACCGCGGTCGTGGTGCTGGTTCTCTCCACTGGTTTCGCAGTCAATTTGGTAGCCCGGACCACCTGTTCCTGGAATACCGCTTGCGCCTTCACGGGTATTTGGGCAACCACCTTGGATGACAAAATCTGGAATGACACGGTGCCATTTGAGTCCGTTGTAATAACCGTCTTTGGCTAGTTTAACAAAATTAGCTACGGTGTTGGGTGCGTCTGCAGCATACAACTGCACGTGCATATCCCCTTTGTTGGTAGAGATGATTGCTTTCATAAAATCTTTTTGCGGCAAATTTACAGCTATTTTGGCGGATATTTTGTTGAAAACTCAGTTGATAAAGCACATTTCACTACAGTTGAAACTGCTCAAGCGAATGTTAAATTTGTCATGAAGCAAATTCTATCAACAAATGTTTAGCTCCTTCACGAAGAAAAAATTATCGGACAACCAAGTAGCCAACGTCTTTATCAATGGTATTTTTGATAGCGTAGACAACGGCTTTGCCGAAGTTGCCGCGATGATCAACGAAGACAGCGCATTTGTGACCAGCCCCAATATTTCCAGTGCAGACTCCGGCCAATTTGGCCTCATCGTGATTGTGGGCAATTTGTCTTTTTTAGAGAGTACTTTTGAAGCCGAACAAGCAGAGCGCGTAGAGCAATTAATTTTTGAAAAGTTATCGCGCATGTACGAAATGAGCGTCGGAGATTTTCAGAACATGATCCGCGATTACCAAAGCTTCATCATGCGCGTTAATCATCCGTCCAAAAACTGGATCTACGGTATGTCGAAAGCTATTTTCCACAAATACGGCCTCTACGAATTCCAAGATGACTACTTCAAGCGTATGCAGGCGCCCAACCCTTTATTTCTCAAGCGCATGGACGAAGTCATGGCTAACTTTGTATGGAATTGGGACGCCTTCTTCAAAAAATTCCGCATCTAAGCTGCTCGTTCCTTCCTAATGAGCATCCACTGCAAGTTCTTCATGAGCGTGGATCGGTTTTCTAAAAACAATTTTACCGTCGAACATATCCATCACCACGTTTTGCGCTTTGTCCACCTTTTGGGCTAATATCGCCTTTGACAACTCATTGAGGACTTGCTTTTGAATAACGCGCTTCACTGGCCTTGCGCCAAAGAAAGGATCGTAACCCATGGATAGAATGTGTTCAAAGGCATCGGGCGTCACCACCAACCTGATATCAGATTCGAGCAATTTGTTTTTGAGCTCAGTGAGTTGCATCTCGACAATCTGAGCAACTTCTTTTTTGGTCAAAGGCAAAAAAAGGATGCTTTCATCGATGCGGTTCAAAAACTCAGGACGAATGGTGTGGCGCAGCAAGTCGAGTACTTCAGTGCGCGTGCTTTCGGCAACTTCTGGATATGCAGACTCCTTGACTTTTTCAAAGCGCTCGTGAATGAGCTGAGAACCTAAATTCGAGGTCATAATAATGAGTGTATTTTTAAAATTCACCAAACGACCTTTGTTATCCGTAAGCCGACCATCGTCCAATACTTGAAAAAATATTGAAGACATCCGGATGCGCCTTTTCAATTTCATCCAACAAAATAATGGAGTATGGTTTTCTGCGGACGGCTTCGGTTAGCTGCCCTCCTTCTTCGTAACCAACATATCCAGGAGGTGCGCCCACAAGCCTGCTCACCGCGTGCTTTTCCTGGTACTCGCTCATGTCGATGCGCGTCATGGCTTGTTCGTCGTTAAAAAGATAAGCAGCTAAAGCTTTGGCCAATTCTGTTTTACCCACTCCGGTGGTACCCAAGAAAATAAAAGAGCCAATTGGGCGCTTGGCATCTTGTAAACCTGCCCTACTGCGGCGAATAGCATCTGAAAGTGCGGTAATGGCTTCTTCTTGCCCCACTACGCGTTTGTGCAATTCTTCTTCTAAGCGCAGCAATTTACCGAGTTCGCTATCGAGCATCTTTCCTACGGGTATGCCGGTCCATTTAGAAACCACCTCGGCAATTTCACCGACATCCACCACCTCTTTGATGAGTTTGGCTTGTGATTCAAGTGCTTGCTGTTGATTTTTCATTTGATCGAGCGCCTCTTCAGCTTCTTTGATTTTGCCATAACGCAATTCGGCTACTTTTCCATAATCGCCCATGCGTTCGGCCGCATCGGCTTCGAACTTCAGTGTTTCAATGGCTTCTTTGGCGCGCTGAATTCCTTCTATGAGATCTTTTTCTGCTTGCCAACGGCTTTGCAAATTCAGGCGTTGTTCCTGGAATTTAGCGAGTTCTTGCGCTACTTGCTCTTGACGTTTAGGATCATTTTCACGTATAATTGCGGCTTTCTCGATTTCTAATTGCATGATTTTGCGCTCAACTTCATCGAGTTCTTCGGGCTTGGAATTGATTTCCATGCGCAATTTAGCAGCTGCTTCGTCTATTAAGTCAATTGCTTTATCTGGCAAATGACGGTCAGTGATATAGCGCTGAGAGAGCTCTACAGCAGAAATAATCGCGGCATCTTTGATGAGCACCTTGTGGTGGTTTTCGTATTTTTCTTTGATGCCGCGCAGAATCGAAATGGCATCTTCGGTGCTGGGTTCATCGATGAGTACCGTCTGAAAACGACGCACAAGCGCTTTGTCTTTTTCAAAATACTTTTGGTATTCATTGAGGGTGGTGGCACCAACTGCTCGCAGCTCGCCTCTTGCCAATGCTGGCTTTAAAATATTGGCAGCATCCATGGCTCCTTCGCCGCCGCCTGCACCTACTAATGTGTGAATTTCATCGATAAACAAAATGATTTCACCTGCTGCGGCAATCACCTCCTTAACAACTGCCTTTAGCCTTTCTTCGAATTCACCTTTGTATTTAGCACCCGCAACCAAAGAACCCATATCCAAAGAATAAACGGTTTTGGTCTTGAGGTTTTCAGGCACATCACCCGCAATAATACGGTGCGCCAAACCCTCAGCTATTGCCGTTTTACCTACCCCGGGCTCTCCAATAAGTATCGGGTTATTTTTGGTGCGGCGCGTCAAAATTTGCAGCACTCTTCTGATTTCGTCGTCGCGACCAATAACAGGGTCGAGCTTGCCGTCTTTGGCGAGCGCATTGAGGTTTTTGGCGTATTTCTCCAAAGATTGGTAATTGGCGTCTTGTTGTGCATCTTGCACTTTTTCTTCGTTTCTGAGGTCCATAATTTGTGTTTTAACAATTTGACTTTTCAAAATCCATTTTGCTCATTTTAGTTGAAAAGCAACGCACAAATGCTACACCACCCCTTATTTTACTGACGTAATGACTGATTTTAGCTATTAAAAATGACAATATTTCCGAATAGAAGGAAAATTACAGAATTTACGACTGTCAATGTAACCATTGGTTGGATGCTTCCGTTAAGGTCAAGCAATACATGATTTATCCGGGCAACGGACAAAAAGGTATTCTTGCAACAATGCCACATGGGGCACGCAAGAATTGTTTGTTGTTTGTTTGAAAGTCTCGCTTCGGCGGGACTTTCCTTTTTTACTCCACGCAGTTCATGACCTCATTAAACCATTTGACTTTTTGCTTGTCACTTAGTTTTTCACTCTTTTTTGCACAAGCATCCATGATACTTGCATCTTGCTCGGCACTTGGCTTGGTCAATTCCTGACCGCAGGTACATGCATCTGGGTTCGAGGAAGAACAACCCGACAAAAAGAAAAGACTCGCGAAGAATAGGATTTGTTTCATGTGATAAAGATATGCATTTCGTTTGCTTTTTGTATTTTCGTGCTCATGCGCAAGGTCCTTTTTCTGCTCCTCGTGTTGGGCTCAAGTTTTTCAAAAAGCTGGGCACACGAATTTTATTTCGCTTACGCCGAATTGGCCTACAACGAAATGAATCAAAAATTTGAAGGAACACTCATTTTCACCACTCATGACCTCGAAAGAGCGCTCGAGCCAAAGGGTACACTTATTGGCAAATTGGAAAAAAGCGATGAGACCTCTACCCTTCGCAAGCAATTAGAATCTTACATCAACCAACATTTTTATATCCGCTACGGTTGTGCACTCGATTCAAATGCTTATGACGTCATGTGCTACACACAATTCACACTGGAAGGTATCTCACCGGCGCTCAATGGTACTATTGAATGCTACATCTCAGCTCCCGCGAAACTTATTTACCTCCCAACTCATCTTGGCTTAGCTTACTCAACCTTTTTAGAAATACATTTTGGCGCCTTATTTGAAACCTTTTCGGGTCAACAAAATAAACTAACTCTCATTTACAGAAATCAAAAAGAAACCTTGAATTTTATTCCAGGAAAAGAAACACAAACCCTCTTTCTCAAGCCATGAAAAAACTAATATTCGCATTATTGACCTTGTCGAGCACCACACTTTTAGCCCAAACCAAATTTGCGCAACTCGACCAAATGTTGCCGACCCCCAACAACTACCGAGCTGCCTCTGGTGCGCCTGGCCATGCTTATTATCAGCAAAAAGCCGATTACAAAATGACGCTGGTATTAGACGATGCCAAACAACGCTTGGATGGCGTCGAGACCATTACCTACAACAATAATTCACCAGACCCTCTCGCCTACCTTTGGTTGCAACTCGATCAAAATATTTACAACCTCGATTCAGATAGTAAAATCATTGAAGTCGAAAAAATGGAAAACTTCAAAAGCGTCTCTGACTTGCGCAAACGCGATTTTTATTACGATGGCGGCTTTAAAATTGAGCGCATCACCAACATGAGCGGCCAGCCCATGAAATACTTCATCAACAAAACCATGATGCGCATCGATTTGGCCAAGCCATTGCTTCCGGGCCAAAATATTTCGTTTCAAATCAAATGGTGGTACAACATCAATGACCGCATGCAAGTGGGTGGTCGCTCTGGCTATGAATATTTTGAAACCGACCAAAACTACCTCTACACCATTGCGCAGTTTTTTCCACGCATGTGCGTCTACAATGACGTTACAGGTTGGCAAAACAAACAATTCCTTGGGCGCGGCGAATTCACGCTGCCTTTTGGCGACTACGAAGTGAGCATTACCGTTCCTGCTGACCATATCGTTGCGGCCACTGGTGAGTGTCAGAACTATGCGAGTATCCTGACTGCAGAGCAGCGCAAGCGCTATGAACAAGCTAAAAAATCGGACAGCCCAGTGCTTATTGTGACGCAAGCAGAAGCTGAGGCGGCCGAAAAAAACAAAGCTGAAAAAACCAAAACATGGGTGTACAAAGCCACCAACGTTCGCGATTTTGCATTTGCAAGCTCCCGCAAATTCATTTGGGATGCCCAAAAGCAAACGGTTGGCAACAAAGACATTTTATGCATGAGTTACTACCCGAAAGAAGGCAACCCGTTATGGGAACGATACTCTACCAAGTTAGTGGCGCACACCATCAAAACCTACTCTAAATACACCGTTAATTACCCTTATCCGGTGGCTATTTCTGTGCACTCCAAATGGATTGGCATGGAATCCCCCATGATTTGCTTCAATGGCGGCAGACCAGAAGCCGATGGCACTTATTCCGAAGGCGAAAAATACGGCATGTGGGGCGTGATCATCCATGAGGTTGGGCACAATTTCTTCCCAATGATCATCAACTCTGACGAGCGCCAATGGACCTGGATGGACGAAGGACTCAATACTTTTGTGCAATACCTCACAGAACAAGAATGGGAGCGCGACTACCCTAGTCGCCGCGGGCCAGCCTACATGATCGCAGACTACATGCGTGGCGACGTGAGTGGCATCTCCCCCATCATGACTAATTCTGAATCCATCAAGCAATTCGGCAACAACGCCTACGGTAAGCCCGCAACAGCGCTCAATATTTTGCGCGAAACGGTCATGGGGCGCGAGCTTTTCGATTACGCTTTCAAAACTTACTGCGAGCGCTGGGCCTTCAAGCACCCTACGCCTGCCGATTTCTTCCGCACCATGGAAGACGCCTCTGCAGTAGACCTCGATTGGTTTTGGCGCGGTTGGTTTTACTCCACCGACCACGTCGACATTGCTTTAACAGACGTCAAATGGTTTCAGTTGAATACCCAAAACCCCGTACTCGAAAAAGCCTTGTTACAGCAAAAAGACGTCCATATTGGCGTCACGCGCAACCAAACTGCGATTGGGCAAACGGTCAATGAACGCGACCCTCAAATCGATGATTTTTACGGCAAACGCAATATTTATGAGGTAGATGCGCTTGACCAAAAAGCCTACGAGAGCTTCGTAGCCAAAACAAGCGCTGAAGATCTAGCCTACCTCAAAGCTGGCAAGCAACTATACGAACTTACCTTCGAAAATTTAGGTGGTCTTGTCATGCCACTGATCATTGAAGCAACTTTTGCCGATGGCAGCAAAAAAGTAGAGCGTATACCAGCAGAAATCTGGCGCATCGAAGAATTGAAGGTAAGCAAAGTGTTTGTTTATGACCAAGAAGTAGTTTCTTTCAGAGTAGATCCTTTTTTAGAGACTGCCGACACCGACCTCGACAACAACACTTGGCCGCGCGTCATGCAACCAACGCGCTATCAATTGTACAAACAAGAGCAAACGCGTGAAAACCCGATGCAGCGCCAACAGCGCATTGAGCAAATGCAACGCGGCAACTAAGCGCGGCTATAATTTCTGAAAAGAAACCAGCTCTTGACGCGAAGCCGACTTGAGTAAATAATGGTAAAGTCCGGTTTGGAGGAAATGAACTTCAAAAGTTAATAATTGCTGCCCTGCATGGAGTTGCCCTTCGAATGATTTTTGCAGTATTTTTCCGCTTTGATCAATTAAATAAATCTCTACAAATTCATTGATTGAAAAGAATTTCAACTGATGCTGACCCAAACTTGGATTGGGAAAAACCAATGGTTTTTGTAGTTGAGTATCTGTGTGTTCACCAATGCTGTTTGTACAACCTTGCAAGAGATCATAGTATGTGATATTCTGCTCAAATAAGCCTTGAATCACCTGTAAATCTACTTCAAACCAATCTTTAAGAATGCTCGCATAGATATCGCGAAAATCTATGGCCATCGGCACACCAGCCTGGTTATTGACTTGATTCGGTATTTGTGGGTTTGACCCAACAATCCCGGAGCTTACACAAGCTCCAAAAAGTAAAAGTGGGGCCGCATCGCCATGATCTGTACCCATACTTCCATTACTGGCAATTTGGCGACCAAATTCAGAGAAGGTAATTCCAGCAACACGCTGTTCTAGTCCCAAAAGCTGTAGGTCATGTTGAAATGCCCTCACAGCATCTGAAATTCGTTGAAGTAAATTGGCATGAACCCCTTCCTTGAAATCGTTTTGATCCACTTGTGCATCATGGGTGTCAAAGCCATTGACATTGAGAATGTAGACTTTCGTTTGTAAACCACCTGAAATCATTTGGGCAACGTACTTGAGCTGAACCGCCAAAGGATTTTGCGGGTCATAAAGATTCGATAGTGAATTGCCTGCACTTGCTGCGCTGCTAATTTGCTGACCATACTCATTGGTTTGATTGATGAGCGTAGAGATGTATTCAATTTGGCCGCCATAGTAAGTGCCATCATTTGTAACGGACGTGAGCAATAAATTGGACGAATTGAAGGGGTCCGAGACCGCGTGACTGAAGTTGCCCATGAGACCCTGGCAAGTTGTCGAAACCTCAGAGCCCATGGAAATGGCAAACGGATCGGGAAAGTCTACATTTGGGTAATCGTCGGGGAAATTCGGGTAAGCGCTGTCGAAATAGCGACCCAACCACCCACTCGTTTGATTGATGTCTAAGGCGCCTGTTGTCCAGATATCCATGGACCTGAAATGCGAACGATTGGTCTCTGGGTAACCCACATTTTGAATGACGCTCAGCTTTCCTTCATTGAATAGCGTTTGCATGCCCGTCATTTTTGGATGCAGACCCACTTCTAGAGTAAGCGGTAAGATTTCTGTTTCCGGAACCAAAATATTGGCGCGTTGCACCAACATTTCAGCGTATTGATCTGTCGGGAAAACCATATTCAGACCATCATTACCTCCATTCATGCGAATCAAAACAAGCACTTTATCTTCTGCACTTTTAGGAACTTCAAATAATTTTTTGGCGACTGCTTGCATCGACAACCCATTTTGCACAAAAGGCAAAGAGAGACTTGCGAGCGCACCGTTTCTGAGGAAGGATCTTCTTTTCATTAGCAGACGTGGAATTGAGGCATTTTGAACATGATGTTGAGCACCGCTTGCATGCGAAGCTCAACTGGGGTGTAGAACGTAGGATTGCTCGGGTCAGCGAGGTATTCGTTGTATTGTAGTGTCCATTCAAAATCAGGAAGACCACCCGTTAGAATGGCTTTGATCGCGAGTTTATCGCTTGCTGGAATATCTTTGGGGAACAAGACCAAGCAGAGATCTTCTATCACTTGTGGCGCCGAAGCTGGAGCAGAAAGTCCATTCAATAAATCAAGTACTTGGATCTTAAAGACGTTTCCATTCACATTGAAATTATTGGATGTCAGAAAATTCGCAACATCAAACCGTTTTTTAATATAGGTTGAATTGATCCACAGACGGTAAAAAGCGGGGGCTTGATAATAAGGTGTCCAGCCAGCTACACTTGGCGGTGCGGCGTAACCCTGCCCCATTTGATCTGCCAAACCATACATGGAGAGGTATATTTGATAGGTGGTCTGCAAATCAAAATTAGCGGTGGTTGAAGACGTATTGAGCATGGCGCAAAGCGTCTCTAATGGGGAACGAATGATGGCACCACGCATGCTGATGTCATAGAAATGAGCGCTAGAAAAAAGCTCGACTAATACAGGGGTGATTTCAAAGTTATTGGCCACGAAAGTTTGGGCCATGTCGGCGATTATGTTCTGTTCTACCCATGCAGTGATATCGCAGTTGACAAAATAGCGATAAAGCTTGCGGCAAATGTAGGTAGCGGTATCGGGCTGATTGAAAACGATGTCGATGTAGCCTGCATATTCTGTTGCGCCCGCAGCATTGACAACTTGGTTGTTGAAGTGGTAGGAAAGTACTTTCGTTGAGCTATCGTGCAACTGTGCCATAAACTGACTCGTTACTTGGTTTTGGGTTGAACTGCGCACCCCTTGAACGATATAGCCCGTAAAAATTTTGGCTCCTGCTGCCACATCTTGCTCTGTAAATGTGCTGTAGTCTCCGGCGGCTAATTGTGCGCCTTTGCCAACTGTAAAAAGTTCGAGTAATTCTCTGGCATAGTTCTCGTTTGGAGAAAAAACCGTGTTCGTAGACCCATTTAAAAAAAGCAACATGCAGGGATCAATACTCACGTCTTTCAAAAGTTGCTTGACATTACCCAACGCATTTTGACGCAGTAAATGAAGGTAATGATACATGGCACGCGCATCGCCTGAAGTAGTGACGCCAAAATGATTTTGCCAAAAAAAGAGCATCTTCTCCGTTAAGCTCAAACTCTCTTGATTGAGATTTTTGGCAATCCAGGCACCCAAAGATTTCATGCGAGCGCCTTCCGTCTGCTGATTCGCAGTGACATCTTGCGGATAAACAGCAGACACCCAAGTCTGACCCTGTGCTACGATTTGTTCTGCAGGGTCATAGGCCAATGGCTCATCAATTGGATTTGGTATCAATAAGTTGGATATGGTCGCACTCATCCCGGCTTGTACAGCCGCTTGAATATCAGTAAATGTGGCGCCGAAAGTACAGCGCCGCAGTAAATGGGCTGCTTCAGCTGCCGTCCAGGGTCCGGAGTAAGGCGTCATAGTGGAGAAATTTACCCACAATTTACATTTTTTTGTGCAACAAAGCAACCACATTGCAAGAATTACGTTCTAAATACAGGAATATTTAAACTAAATTTGCCTACCTATATAACCTACACGCATATGATCAAGAAGATTCTCTTCTCTCTCCTTTCGCTCTCCTCTTTTTATACGCAGGCCCAACAAACTGCCACTTTTAACTACACTGGTGCTGTTCAAACCTGGACGGTTCCACCTTGCGTTTACACCATTCAAGTAGACGTTCGTGGTGCAAAAGGTGGAGGAACCCTTGCCACGCCCTTTGTGGGTTCTGGGCAAGGTGGAAATGGCGCCCGTTTACAACACCCGAGCATTGCTGTAACACCAGGCCAAGTATTAGAAATTCGCGTCGGCGGTAACCCAACTGGCCCAACTGGCGGTTGGAATGGCGGTGGCAACGGTCATGCAGCACCTTCAAATCCTCAATATGAATCTAAAGGCGGAGGCGGTGCTTCCGATATCCGTATTGCACCTTATGCCATGAACAACCGCATCGTCGTTGCAGGCGGAGGCGGCGGTCGTGCTGGTGGCTCTGGCCAAACCAATTACCAAGCCACAGGTGGTCAGGGTGGTTGCTTAACTGGGCAAACAGGCACAGGTTCTCCGTTTACCGGAACTGGCGGTGGTGGCGGTACCCAAACCGCTGGCGGAAATGGTGGCCCTCCTTGGGGAGGCGGCCAACCAGGAACTGCCGGCAGTATAGGCCAAGGCGGCAATGGTGGTTTTTATGCAACAGCTGCTGGCGGCGGCGGCGGTGGCGGCTATTTTGGCGGCTGCGGCGGCGGCTGCGACAACTG
>OCVQ010002615.1_pt1 | contig 11544 bp, 13 predicted proteins | sample 1539061 | NCBI WGS metagenome assembly OCVQ01 (sample SAMEA3355526, study PRJEB22509) | marine metagenome | biome: marine; feature: river plume; material: water | place: USA | collected 2010-08-08 | depth 0.5 m | reverse complement strand
ACTTCAAGCAACTCGTGCAGCAGTAGAAGAAGGAATTGTTTCTGGTGGTGGAACTGCCCTATTGAGATGTTTATCGGTATTGGAAGATTTCAAAGAAACACTTGATGGTGAATTTGAAGAAGAAAAAGATGGTGTAGATGTTATTTCATTTGCATTACAATCTCCAATCGAACAAATTTTGGATAATGCAGGATTAGATTCAAGTAAAATTATCCAAGAATTATTCAACCATTCAGAAAGAATTGGATACAATGTTAAATCGGGTGAGTTTGTAGATATGGTTGAGAATGGAATCATTGACCCGAAAAAAGTAACAAGAACTGCAATTGAAAACGCAGTATCGGTAGTTGGAATGATTTTAACAACCGAATGTATGGTGGTAAATAAACCAGAGGAAAAGAGACAATTTCCTATGATACCACCAATGATGTAATAAAATCACAAAAAGATTTTGACTATCACAAAAAATATCGTATCTTTGTATCAACAAATAAATAAAAGTTATATTAAATTTAAATTATGGAAAAACAAAAATTAAATCGGTTCGTATCAAAGTATAACCTTGCAGGTTTGGTAGAATCAGTAAAGTGGGAATCAAAAGATGGTTCTCTAAACACATCATTCATCTCTGATGATAAATCAGTTTTGGGTAATGTAACTATGAAGGAATTTGATGGTTCAGATGCTACCTTTGGTGTGTATGATACTACCAAATTAACCAAGATGTTATCTATTCTTGATAACGATGTGGATTTTTCAATCCAAGACATCGATGGTAAGGCAGTATCTTTAAAATTTAAAGATGGTTCAACCTCAGTAAATTATATGTTGGCTGACCTTTCGGTTATTCCAAATGTACCAGACCTAAAACAACTTCCTCCATTCAATGTAGAAATTAAATTGGATGCAAACTTCATCTCTAAATTTATTAGAGCAAAGAGTGCATTGGCAGATGAGAACAACTTTACTTTTGTATGTAAAGATGGTAAAGGACAGATTGTATTAGGTCACTCAAACATCAACACAAACCGAATCTCTATTGATGTAGATTGTACATGTGAAGGTGAAGTAAAACCAATTTCTTTCTCTGCAACATATTTAAAAGAGATATTAGTTGCTAACAAAGAGGCAAATGATGCAACTCTTAAAATCTCATCACAAGGATTATCACATATCCACTTTGAAATCGATAAATACGAATCTAACTACTATCTTGTAGAAATCGCATCTTAATGAACTACTTTTACGAACGAAGTAAATTTTCTGAGTTTAAATCAAACACCACTTATCATCAGTTACTTTCTATGACTGATGATGAGTTTGGTGATTGGGCTCGTTTGTTGCGTAAAGAAGTTACTGAACAATGGGATGAGCGTGGTACACCTCCTGTCATTGGTCGAGATAAAGATGGTATTATTAAATCATTCAAAAAACTTAAATCTAATCCTGCAGATTATTGGGAAAAAGATTTGACTGGTGATGAAACTTCATTAGGTATCATCCAAAACTTTAATAAAGATGCATCAGTTGTAAATCAGTTTTTTCCAACCATGTTAAAAACTAAGATTTCTATTGGTAAATCTGCCGATGGTGGACTGAGTATCTACGACCATTTCTCAGACCCTAATCTTTTAGAGAAATTCGTAAAGATTATGAGACGTGCAGTGAAAAAAGATTCAATGTATTCTTGGTCACGTTCTATTGTTAATAAGAAAGATGAGAATCCCTTTTGGGATGGTCAGACTGGTTATGAATTTATTAAAGATGTTCATGATGGTAAGATATTCAATGGTATTCATTCAAACCTTGGAATTGTAATTGCAAAGGTTAAAGAAGATACTTTGGGTAATTATGGTACTTTTAATTCTGAGTATATTGGGTTTGGTAATTTATACTTAACTGCAGAACAGATACAAGAATTAAAAGATAGTGGTTATTTAGATTCAACTCAACTTGCAAATGTTAAGAAGATTGAAGAATCTTACTTAATGGCCGATGGTACTGAAAAGAAATTTTACTATTTGATTAGGTGGTATGATAAAACGGATGGTATCTTTCCAAAGATTCTTCAAGTATTTAGATTATCATGTGGACAACCTGCAGTAAACTTCCCAGCTCTAACCGCTAAATGGTTATATGAGAATTACACCAATCACATCGACCAAGAAGAACCTTTCGTAGTTTACGATTCTTCAAGTGGTTGGGGTGGTAGAATCATAGGAGCAATGAGTTCTCGTAAGAAAGTTCATTATGTAGGAACAGACCCTAATCCGGACAATTACATTCAAGAATTAGGTAAATCTCGTTACGAATATGTAGCTGATTTTTACAACAACAATTGTGTGGATGATTTCTCTGAAACATTTGGTAAATTCTTTTCAGTAGAAAAACAAGGAAACACCTATGAGGTTTTCCAAGATGGTTCTGAATTGATTAAGAATAATCCAGAGTTTCAAAAGTATAAAGGTAAGTTAGATTTTGCATTTACCTCACCTCCTTACTTTAATAGAGAACAATACTCACAAGATGAGAACCAATCTTTCAAAGCCTATGGTGAATATGAAGATTGGAGAGATAACTTTTTAAGACCCACCTTAACTACCATTTACGAGTATCTGAAAAATGATAGATATTGTGTTTGGAATATTGCTGATATTAAAATCGGTTCCAATACATACTATCCATTGGAACAAGATTCTATTGATATTCTTACAGAACTTGGTATGGAGTATAAAGGTAAATTAAAAATGTTAATGACTAGAATGGTTGGATTAGACCCTTCTAAAAGTGGAATTAAAAACGCGGTAGAACATAACGGTAAGGTTTATAAATTTGAACCTATGTTTGTTTTCCATAAAAAATAATAATATGAGATTACAAGATATTTGTACAAAGTATAGAATTTCAGATTCATATCTAAATTCTAAAGAAGATGCTTTATTAGTTGCAGCATCATCTATTCAAGACTTGATTGGTGAAATTAACCGTTCAGCCGAACGTGGTATTGACGAAAATACTAAACAATCAACATTACTAAAATGGAGAAATTGACAGAGTTCCTTAAAGATGTAAAAAATTCAGGAGTATAATGGCATTTTTTGAAGACAATACAAATGAACAAGTAAATAACTCACTTTGGGTAGAAAAATATAGACCCAAAAAGTTACAAGACTATGTAGGAAATGAACACCTTAAAACAAAGGTGGCAGATTACTTACAAAGTGGTGATGTCCCTCATTTATTATTCTTTGGTAAGGCAGGTACTGGTAAAACTACTCTTGCAAAGTTGATTGTTAATTCAATTAATTGTGATTATATTATCATCAATGCATCTGATGAAAATAATGTTGATACTGTTAGAAACAAGGTAAAGAACTTTGCATCTACTATTGGTTTCAAAGATTCCAAGATTGTTATTCTCGATGAGTTTGATTACATGACACCAAACGCACAAGCAATCCTTAGAAACTTGATGGAAACTTTCTCTAAACATTGTAGATTTATTCTAACATGTAACTATGTTGAGAAAGTAATTGACCCAATTCAATCTCGTTGTCAAACTTTTCAGATTGTACCACCAACTAAAAAAGATGTTGCAGTACAAATCTCACAGATTCTCAATAAAGAGAATGTAAAGTTTGAACTTAAAGATTTAGTACCCATTATTGATTCTGCTTATCCAGATATTCGTAAGATTATCAATACTTGTCAATTAAACTCATCTAAAGGAGTTCTAAAGGTAGATGTTGCAAATATCATAGATGGGGATATTAAAGTAAAGATAATCGATATACTGAAATCTAATGATGCAAAACCTAACAAATGGAAGAACATCAGACAAGCAGTTGCAGATTCTCGTATTCAAGATTTTACCGAATTATATTCATATCTTTATGAAAAGGTTGATGAGTATGGTGGTAATAATACTTCGAATATTATTCTTATCATAGCAGATTCTCAAAGTAAAGATGCATTGGTAGTTGATAAAGAAATTACCTTTATTAGTTGTATCATTCAAATCTGTGCATTATAAAATTAAAATTATGAACACAAACGAATTCAAACATTGGTTAGAAGGTTTCATTGAAGGTAGAGATACTTTATCTGAAATTGAATTAAAAATTGTTCGAGAGAAACTTTCTCAGGTGGTAAGTATTAGTTCAATAACTACTTTACCATATATACCACAAGAATTACCAAATCCACTTAACCCATACCCTATAACGTGTAATACAGGTGGTATTGGTTCGTTTACACAAACAACTACATACGATAAATTAGAAAATGATGGAAATTAATTTCAAACCACTAGGTGACCGAATATTGGTCAAACCAGAAACACAAGAACAAAAATCTAAAGGAGGGTTAATCTTGACAGATTCAATCCAACGAGGACAAAAAGTATATGGAACCGTTGTTGCAGTTGGAACAGGTATTTTCTCACAAAGTGGAGAAAAAATTCCGGTAACTGTTCAAGTTGGGGATAGAGTACTTTATACTAAAAATGAGGCCTCGAATAAAATCACATTGGAAGGAGAAGATTTACTTCTATTCAATGAACACGAACTGATAGGATTTGTCAGATAGTGTAAACGGAATGTAGAGGGGTAGAGACCTTTACATTAATCAAAATGTTATGTTTAATTTAATCAAAATGAAAATTTAATTATGAAAAAACTATTATTAGTTGGTTTAATGATGTTATCATCATTTATGACTTTTGCACAAATTAGTGGGAAAGTAGTTGATGTAGATAGCAAACAACCATTACCAGGTGCAACCATCCTCGTCAAAGGTACGAAAACGGGTGTTGTAACTGATTTTGATGGAAAGTTTACTATTGAAACAGCAACCGCAGGAAATACACTTGTAGTATCGTATCTTGGATACACATCACAAGATATTACTGCAAAAAACGGAATTGTGGTTGGGTTAACTGCCCAAATAAACGCATTGGAAGAAATCGTTCTTACATCAGGAGTTATTGATGTTGCAAAAGTTCGTGAAACTCCAGTTGCGGTATCAACCATTGGAGCAGCAGAAATTGCTTTAAAAATTGGTAACCAAGAATTCCCTGAAATTATGAACTCTACACCTGGTGTGTACGCAACCAAACAAGGTGGTGGATATGGGGATTCTCGTATCAACCTTCGTGGTTTTGATATGCGTAACACTTCTTTCCTTATTAACGGTCAACCCGTTAATGATATGGAAAGTGGTTGGGTGTATTGGTCTAACTGGCAAGGTTTAACCGATGTTGCAAGTGGTATCCAAATTCAAAGAGGTTTGGGTGCATCTCGTTTAGCAGTTCCATCAGTAGGTGGTACTGTTTCTATATTTACTAAAGCTGCCGAAAAAGAACAAGGTGGTTCATTATCTCAAACTATTGGTAACGATGGTTATTCTAAAACTGCTTTTGTTTACAATAGTGGTAAAAATGATAAAGGATGGGCAACCTCTTTATTACTTTCTAAATGGAGTGGAGATGGTTACATCTATGGAACTCAAGGTGAAGGAACAACTTACTTTGCTGCAGTTGGTTATGCACCCGAAGGTTCTAAACACCAACTTAACCTTTCAGTATTAGGTGCAGGACAATGGCACCACCAAAGAACTTCATGGGTATCAATCCGTGATTATCAAAACTTTGGTAAAGACCATAAAGAAGGTATTGATAGAAGATGGTCATCAGATGCTGGTTTCTTGAATGGTGAAGAATACAACATGAGAAGAAACTTCTACAACAAACCATTGGCAACTTTTAACTGGGATTACCAAATTAAAAGTAACTTGAAATTGAACACTTCTTTATACGCATCTGCGGGTAGAGGTGGTGGAACAGGTCCACGTGGTGGAAACTTCAGAGCAGCTGCTACTGATATGTTCCCGTTTAATATCGATTTAACTACACATTACTTGGAAAACAATAGAGGTACTCGTGATGCAAATGGATTCATCAATTTCGATGCAGTTGTTGCTTCTAACCAAGCTACAACTTCTCCTTACACCGGTGCTATTAGTGGATTTGATGGACAACTTATTGGTTCTAATGGATTCCGTAACGATGGTGTAAATCGTGCAGTTCTTGTTCGTAGAGCCTCGATGAACTCTCATGACTGGGTTGGTGGTATTTCTAACTTGGAAGGTCAATTCGGTAAATTCAGAACTTCAATTGGAGTTGATTTAAGACAATACAAAGGATATCACTATCGTGTATTGAATGACCTATTAGGTTTGGATGGTTACTACTCTACTGGTAACAAGAACTCTGCTGGTCAAATCATCAATACAACTGTTGATGCATCTCCATTCTCTGATACAGGTATTAGAGGACCAAAAATCGATTACTATAATAATGGTATCGTAGGATGGCAAGGAGTAAATGGTTTAGTTGAATATGCAGATGATAAATTAACTGCAGTATTACAGGCTGGTAAATCTAACCAATCGTTTCAAAGAGAAGATTTCTTTGACCAACCAGCAAAACCAATCTCTGAAACTCACAACCAGGGGGGTGGATATCTTAAAGGTGGTGCTAACTTAAATCTTGATACAAAATCAAACGTATTCTTTAATGCTGGTTTGATTTCAAGACAACCTCAATTCGATGCAGTATTCCCTAACTTTGCTAACAATGTTAATCCAGATTTACAGAATGAAGAAATTCAATCAGTAGAATTAGGATATGGTTTTGCTGGTGATAAAGTTTCTTTTAATGTAAACGTATATTCTACCTCATGGGGTAATCGTTTCATTACCACATCATTATTTGGTGCACAAGGTGACCAAGGAACTGCACAATTCAAAAACATCGATGTACAACATAATGGTGTTGAGTTTGAAGGTACTTATAGACCAACATCTCGTTTGATTCTTAAAGGTATGTTATCAGTTGGTGATTGGAGATATACAAAAGATTTTACATCAGAATTATTTGATGCAAATCAACAATCAGTTGGAACTGGTACTCTTTACTTAAAAGATGCAAAAGTAGGTGATGCAGCACAATTAACTGCAAACTTATCTGCTGATTATCGTGTTGGTAAAACTAACTTTGATATCTCTTACAGATTCGTAGATGGATTGTATGCAGATTATGCAATTACAGATGCAGTATTTAAAGAACCAGGAAATGCTGGAGCTCTTAAATTACCATCTTACGGATTAGTAGATGGTGGTGTATCAACTCGTTTCAAATTATTTGGCAACGATGCATCATTAAGAGTAAACATTAATAACTTATTTGATACAGTTTACATCTCTGAATCGGAAACTAACATTCATGCAACTGCAGGTTCTCAAACTTGGAATGGTGTAGATGTTAACAACTCTGTATGGTTCGGGTTTGGAAGAACGTGGAACACATCATTGAAATATAGATTTTAATTTAATCTGATTTATATTTATTATAAGATTGGGGAGGCATATCCTCCCCTTTTTTATTATGAAGACACTACAAATAAAAATATTATATAAATTGTGGAATTTACTTGTAAAAACAAGAAAATTTTCATATCTGTGTGAGAAGATAAATTTGTATATAAACAAATTAGAAAACTAATGTATCACATCACAGACGTATGGAATACAACGAACTTCTTTTAAAGTTAAAATTGGATGAAGAATCTCAATTAACTGCAAATACTTGTCACATTTTTAAAAATGATAAATTATTATTACTTACTAAACCAAAAGTGGCACATTCTTGGTGTAGAGATAATTTTTTAAATCAAGACTCAAAAAATAAAAATCAAATTCATAGTTCTTTTAATATTGATTTTATCAATTTAAATTTGAAAAAAATTAGTATCGAATCTGAAGATGATTTAGAAAATTATGAAAAGTATTTTGATGATATTTCAGAAACATGGAACGCATTTTTAGAAAAAAATGAAAAAAGAGATTTTATAATTCTATACAGGAATCCCTTAGAAAATTGGTTAAGTGCGTTTGTACAAGATTATATAGAACCATTGGTACCAAAGCAGGAAATTAACTCTCCGTATTTTTTAAAATTTATAAAAGAAATTCCAAGAGTATCACATGGAACTCTCGATGATTTTATAACAGATTGTTCAAGAGCAGATAATTTTAAAAACACGTTTACAGAAAAATATCCAATAATAATGCATCATATTTATAAATTGCACTTGGATATACACATTGAAAAGGGTGAATATACTTGGGGTCATTATTATCCATGGATTGCTTTTGTTTATAAAATAGTAAACACTAATCTCATAGATAGTTCTAAGATAAAAATAATAGATACCTATGATTCCCCGCTTGAAGAACAACTAAAGCCTTATTTATTAAATTCTAGCATGACACCAAAGGGTTATAAAAAACACAATCATTCATTCGACATATTATATACTATAATAAATCAATCAAATTATAAAATTAAAATACTTGAATATTTGAAAGATGAAATTAATATGTATTATGATTTAAAAGAAAATTACAAAAATTTTCATATAAATTCTGGCGGGTAATCAATAATATTATTTAATCATGGATATTATACCAAAAGCATGTAAAGAAGAAATTGATTTAATTAGTTCTAATAAATGTTTAAGTATCAATGTAGTTATTGATAATCTTGAACATGAATACAAAGAAATTTTACATAAAATTAAATATAAAACTCAAAATCAAGAAAAATACTTAATAGTCTGTCCTCATGAGGTAATACAAGATACTTGGTTTTTTGATGAAATTATGTACACACTTGGAAACTGTGATGGAGATGTGAGATTATCTCAAGCAACTGCATCTACAAAAAACATGTTTTCGGCACACCCATTTACACATTTCTTTTTTTGGAAAAATGCAACTATACGTATTTCAGATATAATAGATTATCGTGGACAAAGTGTTCCAATGTTTCCTTTTAGATTTTATGAAAATTTTAATGAAATGGTATTTTCTAAATCTATAAAAAGTATTTTATCTACACGTCAAGTAAGTGATATACGAGATTCCTTGTTTAAAAAAATAAATACAGATTCTATATCAATATTTAGATACTTAAAATGTAATGGACCAGATTGTGAAGATGATTCATCTATTTTGTGGTATGATTTAATAGGTGAATATAAAAAAACTTACATTTCGTTTGTAGTAGAAACTAATTATGGTCATTGGTCTTCTAATAGTTTTACAGAAAAAACATTATTATCTTTTTTATCAGGAACTATACCTATTATTTTTGGCCAAAAAGATTTAATATCAGATTTAAAAAAATTAGGGTTTTGGATAGCAAATGAAGATTTTGGATTTGGTAATGGAGATGTGTTTAGTAATGTATCCCAATACAGAATTGAAAAATATTCAAAATGTGTTGATTCAGTTTCTAATATGAGTATAGAAGAAGTTAACGATTATTATCTAAAAAACTTGGATAAGATAAAAAATAATTGGCAAATTGTTACAACCTTATTTGATTATGTTACTAAAAAATTATTATGAGTAAAATAATAAACTTATTTGGAGGACCTGGTATTGGTAAATCATCAATCGCATCTGGTCTAACTTACAAACTTAAAAAGAAACACATCAATTGTGATAATCCGTATGAGTTTCCTAAAGCATTAGCTTGGGATGAAAACCATTCGGCAATTCAAGACCAATTGTATGTCCTTGCAAACCAACATAGAGGGATTGTAAAGAGTTTTGGTAAAGTTGATTACATTGTATTGGATTCACCTATAATTCTTTCTCTCGTGTATCGTAGTGTGTATCAAGGAACCTCATATCCAGCTACTTTATATAATTCAGAACACTTTGATAAGTTAGTCATAGATATTCATAATCAGTACGATTCAATTAACATTTTATTGGAACGTAGCGATGATGGAGTTCATAATGACAAAGAACGATATCAAAGTTTAGAAGAATCTAAAAAATTGGATAGAGAAATTGAGAATACTCTAATAAAACACAACATTCCTTACCACAAAGTTAAAGTGGGTAAGAATACAGTAAAAAATATTATAAAACTTTTGGATATTCAAAAATAGTTTCGTATCTTTGTTAAACAAAAGATAAAGACCATGATATACGACCCAAATAATCCACTTACAGACGAACAATTAGAACAACTTGGTAAAGAAGATTTTGATTCTATGTTAGAATATCTCGATGGTGTATCGGCCCATATTACAAGAAAAGGTAATCCAAAAGTAAAAGAACACAAAGAACAAAAAAGACAAGTATTGAGAGATACTGGTATTGATAAAATAAAAACCAATCGTGACCAATGGTTCGATTAACTTAAACAAAAATAAAGATGGCAGAAATTAAACCACAACAACCAAAAATCGATTTATCCAAAGCAACTGAAATGAAATGTCAAGAATGTGGAGGAACTGTATTTATACCAGGAACCAAATTCTTAAAAATTTCTAAGTTGGTAACAGGAACACCCCAAGATGCAATAATTCCAGTCGAACTCTATTTATGTGGAGATTGTGGCGAAATCAATCAAGAATTATTACCAGCAGAACTTAAAGGAAAGTAATGGCAAAAACGTTATTTGAACATTTAAAGGCAATTACCACAGACCAAAATCCAAAGTATTGGGATACATTAGATGAATCTGATAAACGTACATGGAGCAACTACATGATTCATCGTTTCTTATCGATGAATGGTGAGTGGGTGGAGTTATTATCAGATATTCAACCTTATACTCAAACATTAGAACCCAAACAACTTTACCTTGCCCTCATTGGATTGTTACCAAAGGGTAAGTACTACTTAAAGTACATGAAAGGTAAATCGGATGATAAATATGAGAAGTGGTTGGTGGATTTGATTAAACAAGATTTCCAATGTTCTTCAAAACAGGCAGAAGAATATCTTGAAATATTATATGCATCAAGAGAAGGTAGGGAAAATATAAAATACATTTGTGAGAAGTATGGAGTAGAATCTAAAACGATTACAAAACTAAAATTAAAAGTATAAAAGTTTGGATTTTCCAAACTTTTTTCGTATCTTTACATAGTAAAAGATAAAGTTATGGCAAGAGTAAGTTATAGTCAGTATGGAATGTACACGAGTTGTCAAGAACAGTTTAAATTAAACTATATTGACAAACTTGGTACAAGTTCGGCTAACATTCATACAATTTTTGGTTCTGCTATGCACGAAACTATCCAACATTTCTTGGAGGTTATGTATAGTATAACTAAAAAACAAGCACTTCAATTAAATCTTGAAGGTATGTTGAAGGATAAGTTGGTAGAACATTTTAAATCTGAAAAAGAAAAGATGGGTGGTGAACTACCTTGTACTCAAGAAGAACTTGGTGAGTTTTATGAGGATGGTCTTTTGATTCTACAATATTTCAGAAACAAATTAGATAAGTTATATTCTAAAAGTGGATTTCGTTTGGTTGCAATTGAGATGCCACTTAATGCAGAAATAAAACCAGGTGTTCATTTCATCGGTTTCATTGATATTGTATTAGAAGACCTATCCGATAATACAATTATTATCATTGACTTAAAAACCTCAACTAAAGGTTGGTCTCAATAT
>OCVQ010002612.1_pt1 | contig 11554 bp, 4 predicted proteins | sample 1539061 | NCBI WGS metagenome assembly OCVQ01 (sample SAMEA3355526, study PRJEB22509) | marine metagenome | biome: marine; feature: river plume; material: water | place: USA | collected 2010-08-08 | depth 0.5 m | reverse complement strand
AAGGAGTAGCTATCCTGAGTTTGCTTAAGATACAGTCCGGCCCACTGGGAAACCTGTGGGATTAGGCCGACAAAGCCTTACAATGCCGATTTTGACGGAGATGAAATGAATTTACATATGCCACAGGATGAAGAGTCCGAGGCAGAATTAAAAAATTTGGCAGCAGTGCCATACCAAATAATTAGTCCAGCCAACAATGCGTCTATTGTTGGCGTGTTCCAAGATTCTTTGCTTGGATCATATAGATTTACTAGACCAGATATTAAATTTAATCAATTAGCTGCCATGAATTTACTTATGACATTCAATAAGATAGACACAGTTAAAATTAGAAAGAATAAAACAATTACAAATTTTGATATAATGAGTCAAATAATGCCTCCGCTTACCATGAAATATAAAACCAAACTATTTGATGAATCCGAAGACTATAATAACTCAAATAATGTTTTCGAAGTGGTTGGTGGAAAATATGTTCGTGGACAGTTAGAAAAGGGAGTGCTAGGGTCCGGTGGGAAAGGTCTATTACAGCGCATTTGTAATTATTTTGGAAATATGGCAGCTGCAGACTTTATAGACGATTTACAAAATGTTATCACTGAATACATGAAAACTAGCGCATTTAGTGTGGGGATCAGCGATTTGATTGCTGATAAGTCTACAATTGAAAAAATCGCAGAAACGATTACTTCCAAAAAGACAGATGTTAAAAATTTAATAGACCAAACACATCTTGGCATTTTTGAAAATAAGACTGGAAAAACGAATGAGGAAGAATTTGAAACTCAAGTGACAAATATTCTTAACAATGCTACAAACGAGGCTGGCAAAATTGGGCGTAAAAGCTTAGAAAAAGGTAATCGGTTTGTTATCATGGTAAATGCTGGATCAAAAGGAAGTGATATTAATATTTCCCAAATGATATCATGTCTTGGACAACAGACTGTGGATGGTAAGCGTATTCCATATGGATTTGAAAATAGAACTTTACCGCATTACACAAAGTATGATGATTCCCCAACTGCCCGAGGGTTTGTAGAAAGTTCATTTATATCGGGTCTTTCACCAGAAGAGTTGTTCTTTCATGCTATGGGAGGTCGCGTTGGTCTAATTGATACCGCTGTTAAGACATCTCAAACTGGATATATTCAAAGAAGACTTATTAAGGGTCTAGAGGATTTAAAGGTTGAATATGACATGACTGTTCGTAATAATAAGCAACGAATTGTTCAGTTTAGTTATGGGGATGATGGAATAGATACTGTTAGAGTAGAAAATCAGCTCTTACCTCTCGTATCAATGTCATTAGAAGAGATATATGTTCATTATCATATGCCAAATGAAAATGATTCAAATAATGTCTTTATGATCACATATACGAAAGGAGCCAGTGAACGAATGAAAAAACAATCAAACGAGTTGCTAACAAAAACAAAGGAATATATTTCCTATATGATTGAAGCTCGCGAAGACATTATAAAAAATGTGTTTAAAAATACTGATAGTAAAATGGTTCATATTCCAGTGTCATTTCAGACAATCATTGCCAACATCCAAGGTTTACAAAATATTAACAAAAATTCAATGGTGGATATCACGCCACTTGAAGCATTCACATTGATCGAAAATAACTTCAAGAAATTAGAAAAAATTCATTATGCGCCCCCAACAGAATTGTTCAAGGTTATGTACTACTATCACCTATCACCAAAAGAGATACTAATGGTAAAGCGATTTAACCGAAAATCGTTGATCGCGCTATTAGAGATGATTACATATGTTTACAAAAACGCGATTGTGGCACCAGGAGAGATGGTCGGTATGATTGCCGCACAATCGATTGGTGAGCCAACCACACAGATGACACTGAATACATTTCATTTTGCGGGCGTTGCGTCTAAGTCGAATGTAACTCGTGGAGTTCCAAGAATTGAAGAGATTCTATCGTTGTCCGAAAATCCTAAGAATCCATCGGTAAATATTTACCTACCAAAGGATCAAGAAGGTAGTCGTGAATCAGTTCAACAATTTATTCCGAAAATTGAATATACTAAGATGCGTGAAATAGTGAGTTCAATTGATATCTGTTTCGATCCGGATGATTTAAATAGCCTTATCGATGATGATGTCGATGCTCTTACTCAATACTATGAGTTTGAACACATGATTGATCTATGCTCAGGACAAGCAAATGTAGACACCAAGGATAAATCAAAATGGATTATTCGCATGGAAATGGACAAAGAGTCGATGCTTGAAAAACATATCACAATGGATGATATTAATTTTGCGATAGCCAATAGTTTTAATGATGAAGTTCAGTGTGTGTATTCTGATTACAATTCGGATAAACTTATCTTCAGACTTCGTCAGAAAAATATTATATCCAATAAAAAGAAAGCGAATCAAACTAATCCATTGGATCAATCAGATGAAATATATCTTCTTAAAAATTTCCAAGACAATCTTCTTAATAACATCATTCTTAGTGGTGTTAAAGATATATCAAAGGTTGTTTTACGCAAAGTGACTGATAACCTTGTCTTGGAAAACGGCAAATATAATAAAAAGGAAAGCTGGGTTCTTGATACGGTCGGAACAAACTTGCTTGAAATTCTAGCATTGGATTATATTGATGCTACTAGAACAATCAGTAATGATATTCAAGAAGTGTACCGTGTATTTGGTATTGAAGCAGCCAGAAACGCTATTTTCGCAGAATTAACAGAGGTCATTGAATTTGACAGCACATATATTAATTATCATCATTTATCAATGCTTTGTGATAGAATGTGTTATAAATCTAAAATGATTTCCATCTTTAGACATGGTATCAATAACGATGATATTGGACCAATCGCAAAGGCATCATTTGAGGAAACTCCTGAAATGTTCTTAAAGGCTGCTAGACACGCTGAATTGGATCCTATGCGTGGTGTATCCGCAAATGTTATGTGCGGTCAACAAGGATATTTTGGTACATCTGCCTTCCAAGTACTTGCGGATATTAATGCTATGATGGAAGAAGAAGCAGTTGAATATGATATCGACGACGATCAAGCAATGGATTGTGCCGGAGGAGATGTAAGTGGTCCAGATGATAAGTGTGGTATTACCAAACTGACTATTGAAAGCAACGCTATAAATATTAAGACGGTTGATTTGGGAAAAGACAATGACTATGATTTGGAATTCTAAAGTATCGCACATGCGGAGAAATATGAATTACCGAACATAAATATAAATATAAATTTCAAGTGTAATTCGCATAATATAATTTAAACATTATACAATATCATATATTAGTATTTATTATATGACATTGTATGAGTCTATTTTTGCGTATGTATTAAAAAAACATGAGAAAAGTATTCGAGGTCACACGGCCTTTTTTTTATTCTCTAACTATTTTACACCCAATCTATTTCATCCTACACAAGAATATTCATTTACTCGGTATATGACGCGCAAATATTTTATATTGAAAAACTTTTTGTTACATGATCAATCGAGTGCTATTCTAATCGAGAATATATTAAACGTCTTTGGGGCGACTCAACGATTGTATTTCGCACTCATTCGTTTTAAACGCATATCTTTAATGAAATGTAAAAAATTTCTAGATACACAGTTGGATTTGAATTTTAACGATCTATATAATATTCCTACTAAACATAAAATTAATATAATTCACCAACATACAAAGTATCAATTTTATATAGTAGATTTAATACGCATTATAAACGCATCGTTGTCGTATGAAATCGATTTCTTTCCAGATCCAAAGACTATAAAAAATCCTTGGAACAACAAACCATTTACCAAATCGGATTTATATAACATATATTTTTTTATTAAATATTCAAATATAAACATGCCATTGTTATTTTTGCGTTTTTTTCAAAGTAATTTTTGTTTAAAACATTTTGAGATTCATAACCAATATATTATTAAAAATCACATCATAGAAAATTGTCACAACTTAGATGATATATGTAAACACCGATACATTTGTAGTATGTTATCATTCTATAACAATAGCACTCTTACGATTAAACATGGTATTTATATATCAAATATATTTCCTCGTACTCGCATGATTGAAATATTTGGCAAATATATCAAGCTATACCTGCTTTCTATTTATTCGTATGAATACGATATTAGAATGGGAAGCCAATCTAAGCTGATTCGCGAACTAAGAGAATTTAAACACATGAATCCATCATTAGGAAAGAATATCTCGTGTATGAACATTGCCAAGTTGTTTTATATTAGTAAATTAGTGTATGATAATAAAGACTACATTCTTACTCCGCTAAACTATATCCCGCATCCATCGATGATTTTTATTAAGAAGAAATCTTTTTGTATTGACTACCAGTTAAAAGGTGATTTTACATATTTTCCTACTATAGATCAACCGAATATTCGTAAATGTAATCAGGTAGATATCAAAGAGCTATTTCGATTTGTTAAAGAATACAAGTTCTCGGACCATCAATACATTCTTATTCGAGAGTTATATTCTCCGTTAATAAAAGCACTTGGTGTATCTAGATCACAACATGTGACGTCCGATACGGTTATTTACTCATCGTTACCTCTTCGTACGATTGATGATAATACGATTGATGATAATACGATTGATGATAATACGATTGATGATAATACGATTGATGATGTATCTATCAACAGTGACATGACTTTAGAAGAAAACTCACGAATCCAATCCACCACTCCAGTGACAACTCCACCGTATATCAGACATATTTTTGACATTATTGTTACGGCTGATCACGCTAATAATGATAATGGATATATGGACCATTCTGACTATAATTTAGATATATCCGATCTATCAGACTAAAATAATAATAAAAATCATATGTTAGTTATTATTGTTCTTATGGTTGTTCTAAACAATCAATAGTTTTTTCTTTCCGATTTTTTTACTTACTACTCGCTGAGACGATTGGCCAGGTTCATATTCTATATTACTATCAGCTATCAGTTGGATTATATCATCCAACTTATTATTCTGTCTCAGTATTTCGGTTTTAATATTTGATTCGGGTAATTTTTTGATACTTAGTAGTCCTTCTACACTCTTATTCACAATCAAGTTATATTTTGATTTAACACCGTTATACTTATTAAATCCAGATACCCGAACTATGAATGTGTTACCATCTTTGATATTAAATGATAAAATTTCGCGGGTAGTTTCTGTAGGTTTACGCGGGGCAATTAGTGTAATCGGGAAATTAAACCGGTTTGCTAAAATTAGCAAATCTGGGATAGTTAAATAATAACTCTCGTTCATTATAAAACTTTCAATTGACAATTCTTTATTAGATATCAAACTTGCTTCTGAATTCATACCATAATAAACAAATAGTGATAGAATGTTGCGTGGGTAAATATCGTACAACCGAGTGTATTCATTTATTAATACATTTTTTATATCATTTATAGTAACATTATTTGAATTAGTATTATTAATAATAGTTAAGGCCACGTCAAATGAGCATGGGCTTGACTCGGTCGAATATTCAATCTCTTTATAACCACTATTAAATTTTAATCTTAATTTGGAGGTTATATCTTTTACACTCACCTGACATGTATTATATAATTTAAACTTACTCGCAGGTATAGACGCATCATTCGAGCCAGGGGTATTGACGAGGCCAACATTTTCTTTGATATATTCATTATCATACTTTTGTGTCAAATTTGGCTCAACTATATCATACGAATTGAAAGTAATATATTTACTTTTATAGTCTGGTACCAAATCATCAAAATAATCAGTGGACAATAACGATTGTAGCAGAATAATTTCATCTTCATTTAGATTATATTTTAAATCTGTAAACGATAAGAACATTTTTGACTCGAACATAAACTGTTTTATTCGATTATATCTTATTAGTTCGTCTGATATCCTACTGAAATACACCATTTCGTTGTCTAAGTTGCTCAATAAATTATATTTGGGGATTAATAATATGTCACCAGCAGAGAGACTTTCTTCAATATTTTTCATTGTCTTGTCGTTAGTTATTACAAATTCGACTTCATCCTTCATCATTTGTTTAATTAATTGGATTGACTTTTCTAATCGGATATAATAAACCATTTGTGACGATTTCGAAATACGTTCAAGCTCATCACGCATGTTTTTATTGCTGAATTGATTAAATAACATTTTCAATTTATTGCGAAACGAATTATACAATTCTGTCTCCAGCTTAATTTTTTTAACATATTCTATCCTGGCAGTATCGACCTTATTACTATTTTGTATAACTTTGTTGGCAACGAAATAATTATTTTCATCGATGGTATATTTTATGGTTTTATCGAAATCTTCCTCTGGCTCAATTAGTTCGACGAATTGATTGGTCTGTGTTAAAATTCCAACTATTAACCCATCTTCTAGTATTTTCACTAGTGGTTTACATAATATCTCGTTGTTTGTCATTTTAGATATCATTAGTAAAAACTGGATTGTCTCTTCGAATCGTTTCAAGTCTCGCATCTCATCCATGCTAATCATCGGATATTCGGTTAAGATACCAGATGGATAACACGGTATAAAACCAACAGTGTTTCCAGTCTGTATATACAAGCCAATTACTTTGCTATCATAATTTATAACAGTATTTACGATCTGAATATCATATTTTTTTAATATGTTAATAACTTTCTCCAATGGATTATTTCTAATAAATTTTATTTCTTTAAAGTTGTATTTTTTGGCAACATCTATTATACTATATAGTGGTTTACACATAGATTTATATATATCTTGAATTGTATCGGACAGAGCTTTTAAATTTGGTACTTTACTCATTAAGTCGGGTGTAAACATTTTTGTTGTTACTAATTTAGTAACATTTGTTTTAGATTTGTCAACTACGACATATACAGGTTCAAAATATTCATATTTTTTCATAATGATAACAGTGTGTTTGGTGGCGTCAAATTTATGTATTGAGTAAAAATTAGACGGACAAATTATATTAATATTTGCAGTAGTGTCATCTTGTGGTAACTCTAATATAACCAGGTTTAATCCATCGACGAATAACCCTGGATTTGGTTCACTTATCATATCCCATAAAAATTCGTAGTCAATTGTCGATGATGGAGAAATCAAATATTCTTTGAAGTTATTATACGCGCTAACTATACTTTTTAACTGTGGTAAGTTTGATTCAAAGAGAGTAATATATATTTTTGAATCTGAATATTCATCCGGATTTAACATTATATCATCTATTTGTCTATTTCTAAACGATGTAATTAAATTACCATTTTGGTATCTAACAAAATTGTCAAGTGTTAGAGCAGGTATTAGTTTATCTACTATGAAAGTTTCAATCGACATAATTTTATTGTCATTAACTTCCCCGTAAATATCAGATATACACGCCAAAAAGGATTTGTTCTTGTTGTGTTCAACCCCTTTTCGTAAATAACACGGTTGATTTTTCTTCAAATTTTTATTTGTTACACTAACTTGACATGTTTTATTATCAGTTTGAATAAATTGTTGAACAATAAATGGCAAATACCCAAATCTATCTGCTTCCAACGGAAATTTATCGGGCCCTATAATGTATTCATCAAATTCTTGTTTTGGAGCAACATTTGTATCCGGGTCTCTCCATATTTTAAAACAACACGGCACGCGCAATCCATCTGGATGAATATCTTTCTTCAAAAAACCAGGCGACATGTTGATATATTTACCATATTTGTCTATATGATATGTTGGATCAGTAAACTCCCAGATATTTTTCCCAGCTGGAACAGTTTTGGCATTTTGAGGAATAATATCCCCATATTTTCCACTTTTTACTTCTTCCTCCGTGAGACTAGTGTTATTTTTTAAATCCCAATATCTCGGACAAATATACCAATATTCTTTATTTTTATCAGAACCATATTTAATCGCGTTGTCATATGACCCTGGATGTTCTTCATCTATTTTTTGCTTTTCTTCGTCAGTTAATATAACCGGCTGTCTTCTTTTGTTCCAAGGGCATATACGGGAATACGCACTATATTTACCATCAGATTCTGTCAAGAAAAGAACAGGATCTTTTTTATACATTGCTGTGAAAAATGGATTTGGATCAGCAATTTTCATACCGGTAATATCTTTTTGTAAAGTTTCTTCTCCAACGACCAATAGTTTTTTCTTTTTTGTAGCCGCATTTATTGCCACATTTGGTACTTTTATTGTTGGTTGTATAACAGGATCGGTTTCTGATATTATTGGCGAGGTCTGTTTTGCCAAGTCTTTCGCTTTAACATCTGAAACATCATTGTCGTTGTTACTATTTAAATCAACTTCAATCTCATTGTCGTCATTTAAATCTACTTCAATACCGTCATCGTCTCCGTCACTGTCATTTAACTCTACTTCAATACCTTCGTCGGAATCGCTAGAATCGTTCCCACCGACATATTCAACTTCTATGTCATCATTATCATTTTCGGTATCATCATCATCATCATCATCATCCTCAAACAGAAAGTCTAATACGTTTATAGTTTTTTCTTTTGTTTTGGTTGCTTGTTCTCCAAAAGTCAAGTTCTGGGCTATTATCGCAGCAGGAATATTTTCAGTGATTGATTTTTCAGTAGGAGATATAATATCATTAATCTGGTTTAGCTCATCCACTGCTTTTGTCTTACATAGTCCATCTATTATAGATGAATCGACTGAACTTGATGATGGGTCTTGTGTAATTCGAATTAATGAGTCTAGATAAATCGGAATTGTATTCATATAAAAAATATTGTTAATGTTATCCATTTCAATCATAATATTATGTTTAAACTGATCCTGTGTAATTTTTGTCATGAAGCCAGGGTTATTTTTTATTTTCAATGTTCTTCTTTTACTTAAATTTTGAACAACTTGTATATTATTCAAGAGGTCTGCTATTTTTAGCTGGGCATCAGTTTCTTTTAATTGAAAATTATCCATTAAAGCTTTTACAATGTCTTGATCAGCATTTGCTTTATTCAACAATTCTACTATAAACGCTTCTTGGCTATCCATTTCATTGAAATTAGCAACCCGCTTATACCGCATAACAATGCCTTTTTTTAGTTCACCTACAACAACAACAAACATACTAGATACACATCCTAACAGGGTATTCAAATTAATATTTTTTTCAATGGATATATACGCAACATATTTAATATTTATGATATCAATCGCTTTATCATACAAATTTGTGAATAATTTCATATCATATCCACTACTTTTCAAGTAGTCCTTGACGATTTGAATAATCGGATTCACCGATGTTTTGATTATCTGTTCAATATAAGAAATGGATCTAGATTGTTTAAAATCGGTTTTAATGTAAACATTGGCAAAAGTATCGAATTCCATAATAATCGGAATTGTCTCACCGTTATCATCGTGTTCAATATAACACGAAACTCTTTTGCTACTTCCTATAGTCTTCATTAACTTGAATATAACATTTTTGGATAACAATGGGATTTTCTTTCCATTTTTAGCAACCTTATTACAATATAGCCGATAAATGTTTTCTTGTTTTTTAGATGGATTATATTTAATAAAGGGCGTATTCTTATTCGCATGTATTAACTTAAAAATAATTTCCAGCGGTACATTAAATTGATAATCTTGAGAGATAGAAAATTCAATTACCTGTACCCCTTGCTCAATATAATTCAATTCTTTTTGTCGGGTGTCATATATATTATGAAATAAATCGACGTTCTCGGTTTCTTTGTCAAAAGTTTCATTCAGAATTAATTTGTTCGATTCAATCAAAGCAAAGTGTTTATCGTTCAGACTTGTAAGATCAAATATACCTTTTTCTTTTAAATATGGAAAATAAATTTTAGATGTCGTTCGTTCGGATATATTTTTAGATATGGATGATTTAAAAACATCCTTGGCAGTACACATATAAATTATGTTTTCAAAAATAAACCCATTTGAAAGCAGCAAATCCTTATTGGAGGTGGTTATTATGTTATCAGCGTGTGTTTCTAACATTTTATTTATATATTTTACTCGGTATGGGTTGATCGTGTAACTATATTTATCCTCCGATGTAATAATATGTTGTCCGATAGTTATATTAACCAATTGGGGTTTGTCTATTAAATTTAGATCAATAATATCGTTAAAGCTATATATATCCTTTATTGGTAATAAATCCACACTCTTTCCAGTAATGTTGGAAATAAATTGAAACAATATTTCCTTGGTTAAAGGGACTTTGCCGTTTTGTGTCAAGTTATCATATATTTGTGTATTATCGAGTGTTTGTATTTGGGATGAAAATAAATATATTTCATCGAATGCTATTTGGCGGGAATATTCCTTTATGATCTTTTTCTTTATAGTTTCAATAGTATCATCTAAATATATAGATTGGTTTGTGAATTCAACTATAACGGAAGTATTACTGTTTAACATGGTTATTTGTGCTTCACTAAATATCTCTTTAAATATTGTTTCGGTAATTGGTCTGATCTTAATTAATTCATTTAAACTATTATTATATTTATTAGACCCAATAAAAACCGTTATCTTTGTAATATTATCGTTATCAGATAAATTACATACCTTAAATATTTCGGCCATTTATATATAAAATCCAATATTATTTTATATCTAATAAATACTTATTTCCATTTTGAGTTTCCACTAATTTGTTAATAGTAGTCGTCCGATATGTCACTGTTAACATATAATTGAATATGTATATGTAATCTATCCATATTCTCTCTAAAATATAAATCAATTATACAACTCATCGTACATCATACATTGTATATCATATCTCACAAATCGTAATACGGGTTGTCTGTAATGTCCATACCGCAATAGCTTTCGGGTTCTTTTTTGTAATCTATCGGAGTATATATCTTTAATTCAACCGCGTTTTCTAATAAAAATTTGAAATTACTCCAGAACTCTTCGCCATGTCCTATTGCGGCGGTCATTAAATGTGCCAGTTCATGTATAGCAACAAACATTAATGTATTTGAATCGATTAAATTATCGTTGTTGTGCTTTTGTTTGTTTAAACAAAATGCGATTTTCTCTCCCTTGTTTTCGCTATAAGCAGTGTATTCGCTTGTTGGCAATGTTTCTTTGATAGTTGTTGGGTTAAAGTTTTCAACTAATCGTTTTACATTCTCTCGAGAGGAATAGCGACGTTTCATATTTTGAACCAAGTATCCCAATTTTTCTGTAGTTTGTGCCAGGAGATTAGATGCCTTTTGGACATTTTCTCTCTCGCGGACACAATACTTTTTGCCGTCTACAGTAGATATTATACATCTTAAATTAAAAACATCTGATTCGCTATATATTTTCAATGCGATCAAAATAATAAATAATATGATGATAAATCCAAACATATTAATACGAAGTTTCATCTATAATAAATTAATATAATATAAATTATATCAATTTATTTATTCTATAAATTAATTACACATAGTGTCGACTGCTTATTGACTACTCTGTCCA
>OCVQ010002609.1_pt1 | contig 11562 bp, 15 predicted proteins | sample 1539061 | NCBI WGS metagenome assembly OCVQ01 (sample SAMEA3355526, study PRJEB22509) | marine metagenome | biome: marine; feature: river plume; material: water | place: USA | collected 2010-08-08 | depth 0.5 m | reverse complement strand
TATGTGGAGCCGGTGAACATTTTTCGTAGGTTCCCATATATGTATATATAATAAAATAATGTTTTAATAAATAAAGACTATGAGTAATACAAAAACCCAAACTTTAACTAGTGTTAAGGTTCAAACCCCCTTATTTGAGGAATTTAAGATTGAATGTGTAAAACGTAAATTTTCATTTCAAAAACTGGCCGATCGTGCTTTATTTTTATATCTTACAGATGAAGATTTCCGTAAACAAATTACTAACCAAATCAATTTAAATTTAGATGCCAATAACTAAAAATTTTAAACATATACCTCAGGATAAAAGAAAAAAAATACTCTTAATATGTGATGATATTAGAGTTCATTCTGGGGTAGCAACTGTAGCTAAAGAAATTGTAACCCATACTGCCAATCATTTTAATTGGGTGCAAATAGCAGGAGCAATCAAACATCCTGAAAAAGGTAAAGTTTTAGATTTATCTAAAGATACTAATGATTTATTAAAAATAAACGATTCCAATGTAAAATTATATCCGGTTGATGGTTATGGTAATGAACAAATTTTAAGAGAAATTTTACAAATAGAAAAACCAGATGCTGTAATGTTATTTACAGACCCAAGGTATTTTCAATTTATTTTTAGAATGGAAGCTGAAATTAGAAAACAATGTCCTATTACTTATCTTAACATATGGGACGATTATCCAGCTCCAATGTATAACAGTGCTTTTTATGAGGCTTGTGATTTGTTAATGGGTATTTCAAAGCAAACTGTTAATATAAATAAGTTAGTGCTAAAAGGTAAAGAAAAAAATAAAATATTTAAGTATTTACCACATGGTAAAAATTCCAATTTATTTTACCCTTTAAGTAATAAAGAAAAAAAATCAAAAGAATTTGTAAGTTTTAAAAAACAAATTTTTAATGGTAAGGATCCTAAATTTGTTGCTTTCTTTAACTCTAGAAATATAAGAAGAAAACAAATACCTGACACTATGTTAGCCTTTAGAGAATTTTTATATTCTTTACCTAAAGAAGAAGCAAAAGATTGTTATTTAATTTTACATACTGAAGCTGTAACAGATCATGGTACTGATTTGTATAAAGTAAAAGAATATTTATTTGATGAATATTTCCCTGACCAAATAATTTTTAGCCATTCAAAATTACCAGAAGAGGGTCTAAATTATTTATATAACATAGCTGATGTCCAGATGTTACTAACTTCTAATGAAGGATGGGGATTAACACTTACAGAAGCTATTCTATCAGGTACTCCTGTTATTGCTAATTCAACAGGGGGTATGCAAGATCAATTAAGATTTGTTGATGAAAATGGAGAATGGTTTACACCAAGTGCAGATATCCCATCAAATCATAGAGGCACATATAAAGAACATGGTGAGTGGGCATTCCCCGTTTATCCTACATCTAACTCTATCCAGGGTTCACCTCCAACCCCTTATATATATGATGATAGATGTTCTTGGGAAGATGCATTTAAAAGATTACAAGAAGTTTATAATTTATCCCCTGAAGAGAGAGTAGCGAGAGGTTTAAAAGGTAGAGAATGGGCTATTAGTGATGAAGCTGGTTTTACTTCTGAACATCAAGCTAATAGATTTGTAGAAGCTTTTGATGAACTTTTTAAAACATGGAAACCAAGAGAAAAATATGAATTAGTAAATGCTAATGAATATAAAGGAAAATTTTTAAATCATAAAATAATATACTAAATGAGTAAACCAGTTTTTGTAATTAGTTGCCCTTTTGATACCTATAGTGGTTATGGAGCTAGATCTAGAGATATAGTTAAAGCTATAATTGAATTAAATAAATATGATGTAAAATTGTTACCCCAAAGGTGGGGGTCTACATCATGGGGTTTTTGTAAAGCACACCCTGAATGGGAGTTTTTACTAGAACATTCCATTCCTAACTTAAATTCCAAACCTGATATTTGGATGCAAATAACTATCCCTAATGAATTCCAACCTGTTGGTAAATATAATATAGGATGTACCGCAGGTATAGAATCGGATGCATGCAAACCAGAATGGATTGAAGGTTTAAATAGAATGAATATAAATTGGGTTTCTTCAACCTTTGCTAAAGATACCTTTGAAAAAATGGTTTTTGACAAAAAATCTAAAACAAATAACCAAACCATAGGAACTATAAAATTAGAAAAGCCCATTCACGTAATATTTGAGGGTGTAAATCTAGACATATACAAATCTTTAAAGAAATCAGAATTAAAAACCTTTGATTTTAGTAATATTAAAGAAGATTTTTGTTATTTATTTGTAGGACATTGGATGGTTGGTAATTTTGGCCATGACCGAAAAAACGTTAGTCTTTTAGTAAAATCATTTTATGAAACATTTAAAAATAAAAAAAATAAACCTGCTCTAATTTTAAAATCATCTACAGGGGTAGCAGGTTATATGAGTAGGGATGAAATTTTAGACAAAATTAAAAATATTAGAAAATCTGTTAACTCAAAAATATTACCTAATATATATGTCTTAAATGGTGAATTTAATGATTCAGAAATGAATGAGTTATATAATGATCCTAAAATTAAGGCTATGGTAAGTCTTACTAAAGGAGAAGGGTTTGGTAGACCTTTATTAGAATTTACTACAACAGGAAAACCTGTTATAGCTTCAGGCTGGTCTGGTCATGTAGACTTTTTACATAAAGAATATTCTATTTTAGTACCTGGTGAGCTTGAATCTGTAGATGCAAGTGCGGCCAATAATTGGTTAATTAAAGAATCTAAATGGTTTAAACCCGATACACGTTTTGTGGGACAAATATTTAGAGATACCTATGAAAAGCCCAAAGAATCTCAAAATAATGCTAAAAGGCAAAAATATTACACCCAAAAGAATTTTTCTTGGGAACATATGAAAGATTTAGTAGGTGTAACTCTAGAAAATAACTTACCTGAATTTGCTCAAAAAATGGAATTAAAACTTCCTCAATTAAATTTACCAAAATTATGAAATACGACGAATTAAAAGAATGTACTCGATGCGGTTCAGATGCTTGCTATACTCAAGAAGTAACTAAAGATATTAATATTGAAATGTGTTATGGGTGTGGTTTCCAAAGTAATAGTATAATTAAAAATGGAAATGAATTTTTTAACCAACAATTCGAAAACCTCCCAGAATTATACAAAGAATTAATGGATGAGGAAGAAGATACTGGTAAAATATGGATGCCCACTATCATTAATTTAAAAGATAAAGGTATGGTTTTTGCCGATGGGACTAATAGAGACAATTGGAGATGGGCCGCAGTTAAAGCAATACCTGTAATTGAGGAAGAATTAGAAAAGTATAAAGGAGAAAAACATAGAGCCGATATGTCTACTATAAAACATTTTGAAGAACGTGGATTTATAGAAGCACTTTCATATATTGGTGTATTACCAGAATAAATGAAGATACTAGTTACTGGAGGGGCGGGTTTTATAGGTACAGCTCTAATTAAAAAATTATTAAGTGAGGGACATGATGTTCAATCTTTAGATAACTATGAAGTTGGGTCAATATCAAACCATCAAGACGATTGTTTTTACATGGCTAAGGATATAGAAGATATAGGAGAAATGGCTAATGATTTTGACTTAATATACCACCTAGCAGCATTATCAAGAATACAACCATCATTTAATAACCCAGAAGAAACATTTAGAGTTAATACTATTGGTACCCAAAAGGTATGTGAATTCGCTAGATTATCGGGAGCTAAAGTTATATATGCTGGTTCTTCTTCTAGATGGCATAACCCATATCAATCACCTTATGCCGCATGTAAACACATGGGAGAAGAAGCATGTAAAATGTATAAAAAAACCTATGGGATGGATATTGAAATAGTTAGATTCTATAATGTTTATGGTCCTGGTGAAATAGTAGATGGGGATTGGGCAGCAGTTATAGGTAAATGGAGACGTCAAGTTAGAGATGGGGAACCTATAACTATTGTAGGGGATGGTGAACAACGAAGAGATTTTACGTATATTGATGATATAATTGAGGGGTTATGGAAAATTGGAATGAAAGACGTTGAACATGAAGATGCCTGGGAGTTAGGAACGGGTAATAATTATTCTATTAATCAAATTTATAGTTGGTTTAAAGAAAAATTTTATGTTAATTCTATAAACATACCCGAACAATCGGGCAATTATAAAGAAACTATTCGTGAAAATGATGATAGTTTAAAACAATTAAATTGGAAACCAACGGATCAATTAAAAAAATATATATTTAGTTTATGAAAATTAGTTATGCAATAACAGTATGTGATGAGTTTCTTGAAATACAGAGGCTCCTCTCATTATTGTTAAATAATAAAAGAAGACAAGATGAAGTCGTAGTATTAGTTGATTTATCTAAAAATAAACCGACATCTGAATTACTAGGATACCTTCATGAACTAAGCTCAGAAGATTATATTACTTTAGTTGAAGATACTTTTAATAGACATTTTGCTAATTGGAAAAACATATTAACTAAAGCATGTAAAGGAGATTACATATTCCAAATTGATGCCGATGAATTACCAAACCTAGTATTAATACAAAACCTACCAATAATACTTGAATCAAACCCAAATAATGAGGTTTATTTAGTACCTAGAGTAAATACCGTAGAGGGGTTAACACAGGAACATATTCAAATGTGGGGGTGGAATGTAAATGATAAAGAATGGGTTAATTGGCCTGATTACCAATGGAGGATTTGGAAGAACAAACCAGGAATCAAATGGAAAAATAAAGTACATGAAGTATTAGATGGTCATAAATCATATGCCGCATTACCTTCTCAAGAAGAGTATGCATTATATCACCCCAAAGATATCATTAGACAAGAAAAACAAAATACTTATTATAATAGCTTATGATTTTAAAAGAAATTATTAATAAATCCTATTATGGTACTGATAATTATATAGATAATCTAGAGGATCTTAAAAGACTAGAACAACTTATTTTATTTAATTTAGAAGTATTAAAAGAGTATAAAGGTATTATAGTGGCTACTAATTATAAAGACTCAGGTTTAGCCATTAAAAATGCTAAAATATGGTTAAAATATTTTCCGGATTGTCATATTATTGATTTAATAGAAAATAGAGGACACAATTTTGGAACAGCTGATTTAGACAATACATTATTTGATTATTGTAAACAAAATAACATAGAATGGTTATGTAAATCCTCAGGTGATACCATTTTAGAAATAGAAGTCCTTAATAACAAAATTGAAAAAAGTGATTTTTATTATTTAAATGGTATAGGATATGGTGGAATGGATAAATATAATTTTGATTTAGATTTAATTATCAAAAAAGATTTTTATCCTCAAACTAATTTTTATTTTATAAATGTATCAAAAACTGATTATTTAAATGATAAAGATTATGTAAACCAAACATATGATATAATTAAAGATAACCCTAAATATAATGGAAGAATTTGGGAATATTTTGATGGGTGGAGCTGTGAAGATTTCTTAAAGAATTGTATTGTTAGAAATAATCTTTCTAAGTTTCATTTGGTTTCCCCAAAAAATTATCGTATATTACTCCAATATATAAAAGATTCTCGAATACATGACTGTAGTCATAAACAAATAATGATTGAAAATATTTGTCATTTACATGAGGGTAATAATGTAATAAAACTTTAAAATTTAATATGAAACAAACAAAGAAAATTTGGTATGCTCCATATAAACATGAAGCATATGGTCAAGAAGAAATTGATGCCGTTGTAGAATCACTTAAAAGTGGTTGGTTAGGAGGACAAGGTCCTAAATCTGTAGAATTTGAAGAAAAAATAGCTAAAAGTTTTGGTAAAAAATATGGTGTATTTGTTAATTCCGGATCATCAGCATGTTTATTAGCAATTGCTGCTTTAGATTTACCTAAGGGTACTAAAATTATAACTCCATCATGTACGTTTGCTACAACATTAGCTCCTATTATTCAACTAGGGTATGTACCTGTATTTGTTGACGTTGATTTAACCACATATTGCGCTAATTTTGACCAAATTATGGCTAAAATCACAGACGATACATCAGCACTTATGTTACCTAACTTAATAGGTAATAAACCAGATTGGCCAAGAATAAAGAAAGCATTGGTTGATATGGGACGTGAAGATATATTCTTAATTGAAGATTCAGCTGATACATTAACCAAAACCCCTGAAACGGATGTTGCAACTACTAGTTTTTATGCTTCCCATGTTATTACAGCAGGTGGAGTAGGAGGTATGGTGATGTATAATGATAAAAAACACGTAACTAAATGTTTACAATACCGTGATTGGGGTCGTTTAGGTGATGATTCAGAAATAGTAGCAGATAGATTTAACCATGTAGTAGATGGTATTCCTTATGATCATAAATTTTTATATAGTGTATTGGGTTATCATATGAAAGCTAGTGAAATGAACGCCGCTTTTGGAATAGTACAATTAGAAAGATTTAAAACAAATGCCGGAATTAGAAGAGCTAATTTTGAACGTTATTTAGAAAATTTAAAAGATGTAAAAGAATTAACTTTACCTGATGATAGCTTACAACCAAACTGGTTAGCAATACCATTTCAAACTGAAGATAGATTTGCTTTATTATCCTTTTTAGAAGAAAATAATATTCAAACACGAGTAACATTTGCCGGTAATGTAACAAGACATCCTGTTTATCGTGAATACTTAGAAGATTTTGAAAATGCAGATTTGATTATGAAAAATGGGTTTTTATTAGGAGCACATCATGGTATGACACTTGAAGACGTAGATATTGTTTGTGATAAAATTAAAGAATTTTTTGATAGGTAGATGAAAGTATTAATATTAGGAGATGGGTTACTAGGTAAAGAAATAGCATCACGAACTAAATGGGATATTGCTTCTAGAAAATTAGGTAATTTACCTGATATTAATGATTTTGGAGAACTATCCAATTTAATATACACTTATGATGTTGTAATAAATTGTATAGCACACACAGATACCTATTCCCCTAATAAACAACCTCATTATGATATTAATTATAAATTTGCATCTGATATAAGTGATATTTGTAATAATGAAAGTGTAAAATTAGTCCATATATCTACTGAGTTTGTTTATGCTAATAATGAAAAACTACCTACTGAAGAGGATATACCTATCCCTGGAAATACTTGGTATGGGTATACTAAATTATTAGCTGATGAATACATTCAGTTGTGTAATAGTAACTATTTAATTTGTAGAGAATTACATAAACCTAATCCTTTTACTTATGATAAGGTTTGGAAGGTCCAAACATCAGGGGATACTGTTGATAAAATATCTAATTTAATAATAGAATTAGTAAATAAAAAGGCTAGTGGGGTTTTTAATGTGGGGACTGGGGATAAATGGTTAAAAGAACTTGCCCCAAAAACGAGTAAAGAAATACCACCCCCATTTAAAACCCCATTCGATACTAGGATGGATTTAACTAAACTTAATAAATTTTTAAATGAGAATAATATATAGAATATCAGATGCTGGTTATAATAAAGTTAAACCAGAATATATTAATAATGAAAATTGTTTAGCCAATGCTACTAAGGTATTTGACAATTCAATCTGGAGTGTTATAGCAGATAATGTATCTTTAGATACTAATAATATGATTCAAAAATACGTAACGCGTGATTGTATTTTATATGCTGAAAAAGGCAATGGGGCTGCAACATTTAATCTAGCGTTAGATGAAGCTTTAACTTATGATGATGAAGAAATAATATATTTTATAGAAAATGATTACGTACATAAACCTGAATCTCAGAAAATATTAGAAGAAGGATTTAAACTTGGAGCATCTTTTGTAGCATTATACGACCACCCAGATAAATATATTACACCCGAAGATGGTGGTAATCCTTACTGTCAAGGTGGAGCTGAAGATACAAGAGTATATTTAACTGATTCTTGCCATTGGAAGATAACTAATAGTACTACTATGACTTTTGCTGCTAAAGTAAAAACACTTAAAATAGTAGAATCAACACTTAGAGCATACACTACAGGTACCTATCCACAAGATTTTAAAATGTTTTTAGACTTAAGAAAACAAGGACATCTACTAGTAACACCATTACCAGGTTATTCTACACATGGAGAAACTGCATGGTTAACCCCTTTAACTGATTGGGAAAAACATATAAAATGATAACAGTAGTAATTACAACTTATAAAGAACCTAAGGCATTAGACATTTGCTTACAATCTGCTATTGAAGGGCAACTACATGACAATCAAATCATTGTAGTAGTAGATGGTTATTATGATTTAAATAAAGATGTATTAGACAAATATAAAGAGAAAATTAATATACTTAATTTAGAAGATAACTTAGGCATGATAAGGGCTATGAATTTAGGTCATTATAATGCCAAATATGATTTAGTATTCCATGTTCAGGATGACAATGTATTTCCTTGTAATTGGGATGAAAAATTACTAGAACATTATGAAGAGGGGTCAGTTTTAACCCCCAATCAAGTCGAACCTAACCCTAGTATGTTTCCTCAATTTAATATAAAGAATTTGGGAACAGACTTAGATAACTTTGATTTATCTTTATTCTGGGAACATGATAAGACAATATCAGAAAATAAATCTGATGAATGTGGGTCTACATTTCCATTTTTAATATCTAAATCTGATTACTTAAAAATAGGAGGATTTGATGAATCATATCCTGGGCCTTGGGTTGTTGATTGGGAGTTTTTTATGAAATGTCAAATGAATGGAATGAAAATGATTAGAACTTATAATTGTCATTTTTATCATTTTGTATCATTAGGAACTAAATCCCCAGAACAATTAGAAGAAGCAAAACATAAAGAAGGTTTATGTCATAAATTTGCCTCATATAAATGGGGTTCGTATATTAAACATAACCCACAAAACAATATAAAATATATTTAATGGAACAAATAATAGGATTTACAGCTGGTAACTTTGATTTAATACATCCTGGTTATATTTACACATTTGAAGAAGCAAAACGTCATTGTGATTACTTTATGGTATTTTTACAACGTGACCCTTCTGAAACTAGGTTTACTAAATACAAACCCGTTATTCCTTTATATGAAAGGTATAAAACATTAATGGCCATAAGATATGTAGATGAAGTAGTGACGTATCAAACTGAAGATGAGTTAATAAAATTAATAGAGTTTTATAACCCACATATTAGGATATTAGGGGATGATTATATAGGTAAAAGATTTACAGGTGATTATTTACCACCAGAAATTATTTATACCACTAGATCTCATGGTTGGTCAACAACCAAACTAAAAAATATGATTACAAAACAAACAGTACTACAAAACCCAGACGTTGTAAATGAAAAAGATTAGTGACCCCAGAGGATTATTTTTTTTAGATAATGATGTTGACTATGATCAAAGATTTATAGCAACTAATGAAGCAAGACATACCTTTAGAGGTATGCATTATCAATCCCACCCCTATCAAATTAAACATTTAACTGTTATACAAGGTGAGGTTTTAGATTTTTTATATAATCTTAAAACAGGTGAAGTAAAAGAATACAAACTAAATCCTAATAGTGATACTCTTGCTATAACTGAAGAATATGCTCATGGTTATTTAACATTAGTACCTAATACTATTGTATATTATGGTGTAATAGGAAAATACAATCCTAAAACATATAAAAGCATTGTATGGAACACAATTCCAGGAATACGTAGAAGAATAAAGCAAGTTGTAAATAATATTGACAAAATAACAATTTCAGAAAAAGATAAATTAGGAAAATGAGGATAATTGTAACAGGCGCATGTGGTTTTATTGGTTCACATTTTGTAAATTTAATTGGTAACCAAAACCCAACAATAGAAATAGTAGTAGTAGATAAATTGACTTACGCTTCTAATGTTAATAATTTAAAGGTCCCGGTTAAATTTATCAAAAAGGACATTTGCGACATAACTCATGAAGATTTAGGGGTATATGATTATATAGTTAATTTTGCCGCTGAAAGTCATGTAGATAATTCGATTAAGGATGGTAAACCTTTTGTAAGAACAAATGTAGAGGGTACTTTTAATTTATTAGAAGTAGCAAGAAAAAACCCTAGCTTGAAGAAATTTATTCAAATTTCAACTGATGAAGTTTATGGTGATATGGATGAATATGGGGGAGGAATGTTGGCTGATGAATCCTTCAATTTAATTGGGTCCTCTTACTATTCAGCAACAAAGGCATCATCTGATTTATTAGTACAATCAGCAGGCAGGACATATGGTTTGCCTTATTTAATTACTCGCACTTGTAATAATTATGGGGAAAACCAACATCAAGAAAAATTATTACCTACAATACTAAATTGTATTAAAAATAATCTTAAAATTCCAATTTATGGTGATGGTAAAAATATTAGAGAGTGGATACATGCTGATGACAATTCACAATTTATATGGGACTTAATCCAATCAGACAAAACAGGTGTGTATAATATAGGCTCAGGTGAAAGATATACCAATTTACAAATAATTGAAATTATAGAAAAAATACTTGGTTATCAATTAGATTTAAAGTTTGTAGAAGATAGAAAAGGACATGATCGAGCTTATGGGTTGCTCACAACTTTAAAACCAAAATACAATTTAACAAAATATTTAACAAAATATTTAACAGAACAATTATGAAAATAGGAATAATAGGTCAAGGATTTGTTGGTAACGCTATTTACCAAAAATTTAAAAACTATTATGATGTTAAAACCTTTGATATAAAAGGTATGATGCATTGTAATAGTAATGAACAAGAAACATTAGATAACGAAGTAGTATTTATTTGTTTACCAACACCAATGAACCAAGATGGTAGCTGTCATATAGATATAGTTGAAGCAGCCCTTAAACGTGTATTTGAATTTGGTGTTGCTAAAATAGCAGTAATCAAATCAACAGTACCCCCAGGCACAGTAGCAAAATGGAATGAACAATTTCCTAGTTTAAACATTGTATTTAATCCTGAGTTTTTAACTGAAGCAAATGCAGTAAATGATTTTGAAAATCAAACTAGAATTATATTAGGCGGGCCTAGAAAAGGTACTACTAAATTAAAAACTATATATTCTAAAGTGTTTCCTAAAGCAACTATAGTTAAAACTGATTCAACATATGCTGAAATGGTTAAATATGTTACTAATAGCTTCCTAGCTACTAAAGTATCATTTGCAAATGAAATGTATGAGATATGTGACAGTTTAGAAGTAGATTATGATAAAGTAATTGAGTATGCTTGTTATGATGACCGTTTAGGTAAATCACATTGGAATGTACCAGGACCAGATGGTGATTTTGGTTATGGTGGTCATTGTTTTCCTAAAGATGTAAAAGCCTTAATACATTTAGCTAGTGATTATAATGTAAGCTCAGTGATGTTAAATGCTACAGACCAAAAAAACAATAACGTTAGAAAAAATAGAGATTGGGAAAAAATGGAAGGAAGAGCTGTAATATAGT
>OCVQ010002604.1_pt1 | contig 11574 bp, 11 predicted proteins | sample 1539061 | NCBI WGS metagenome assembly OCVQ01 (sample SAMEA3355526, study PRJEB22509) | marine metagenome | biome: marine; feature: river plume; material: water | place: USA | collected 2010-08-08 | depth 0.5 m | reverse complement strand
TAAGTTTACAGCCTAAAAAAAAGAAAGAAAATATTTGGAAGTTATCTTGGAATGCGGCTAAGCCATCGTTTTAATGTGGCTTAGGTTTTGTTACAAGCGTTAATCCAATTTACTACTTTCACCAAGAACACCAAATCTCATTTCTGTTTAAAATAAATTTGATATTGAACCATTTCTTTGTTTGAAAGCAATTCCATTTCTGCAATGTAATATGGGGCTTGAATAGTATCCCCTGAGTTATAAATAGACTCGAAATTAGAATTTGCGATTTGAATGCTGTATGCGTTGCCATCATTCACAAAGGCTTTGTCAACTTCCCATGTTTCATTTTCAGGCACAATTAAATAGCCACCTCCATACGCACTTTTATAGAAGGTAGAATCCTGAGCAGCAGTATTTAATCCGATCAAACAAAATATGACGAAACAAAACTTTAGCATTTAGGGTACAATATTAAATTCGATAATACTGAGAAAATCTCCAGGGCATGATGTTCTAATCAATTGACCCGCACTTAACCATAAAGGGAATTCATTTGTAGCAGCAGAAGCAAAACTACTATTGCCATTACCAATGGGGTTGATATGATGATACATAACATTTTCTATATAATACGGTCTTGGTCTGGACAAATCTCCGCAGCCAGTTGTAGGCATATTCGTAGAAATCCCAACTGTTTCTTGATGATAGGACTCAACTTTCCAAACTTTACCCGTAGGTACAGCTTGGTTAACATCAATTACTTTTATCACCTGATTAAACTGCAAATTTCCTTGCGCAAAAGAAGCACTTGAAAATGTTATTGCCAGAATTAAGAATATGTTTTTCATAGTTCGTTTTTAAGGGACCACATTGAATTCGATGATGGATACCTTTCCTGGGGTGCTGCTTGATGAAATATTAAAAGTATAGTTAGCTGGCAGCCAAAATGGAGTATTATTAGTATTACTACTTGAAGCGAGAACAGTATTGTTTAAATAGACTAGGCCATTCAAACCTGGAGTTGCTGCTTCAATTTTCCAAACTTTACCGACTGGAACAGTATGGCTTGCAGCTATATTTGTTGCATCAATTACAATCACTCGATTAAACTGCAAGTTTCCTTGGCTTTTAGCGTTAAAGGAAATGATAGACAGGATGGAGATTAAGATTATTTTATACATACGATTATTGTTTAGTTAATTTTTTGGTTGATAGTAATAGAATAATTCACCATTAAAGATTGTTTAACAATTCCATTTCAGCAATGTAATAGGGGAAGTGCTACGATCTCAGATGATTGATAATATTCTTTAAAGTTGGAGTTTGAAATTTGAATTTGGTAGCCATCTCCGCTACTTATAAACGCTTTTTGAATTACCCAACTGCAATTTTCCGGAACTTTTATACTTGAACCACTATATAAATACCTCACAAAAGTGCTATCCTGTGCGCATAGTATGCCATAAAAGAAAATGAAAACAAGAATCAAAATTGGTTTATGCATTTACTCGTGTTTTAAGGAACCACATTGAATTCGATGATAGATAATTCATAGACCAATGCTCCAGCTGACAATGTTGTGCCTGCTGGTAGCCAAATGGGAAATGTCTGTTCCCAATATTGCTGCCCTGCAGCACCATTATAATATTCACCTCGTATTGATCTGATTGTTCGATTGTTTCCGTTTATTTGAATTATCGCATTTTCATTGACTACAGTGCCAGGTCCAGAAACCCAAGGTGGGGGTGGACTGTAGGTAGCACTTTCTATTTTCCATATTTTCCCAGTTGGAACAGTTTCTGCTGCAGAGCCTAACAATTTCACTTGATTAAACTGTAAGTTTCCTTGTGCAAAAGAAGCACTTGAAAATGCTATTGCGAGTATTAAGAGTATATTTTTCATAATAATTTTACTTGAGTAAATAGTTTAAAATCCGTCTACAGTGTAGAGCAATGTATTTGCGTTGCTTCCTGAGCTTGGAGCGGTGCCATCCTGAGCAATAATATTCCATGCTCCATTCCAGATATATGAGATTCCAACTGTACTGTTATAGTATCCATCATTAATTGATGGAGATACTGGAGCTGTCGCAAAAGACCCTAACCAGTTAACAGAAACTCCATTCGTTCCGTTTGTTCCAGCTGGTCCCGGTGCACCGTCTAATCCGTCAACACCATCAATTCCATCAGCACCTGGTAATCCTTGAGGTCCTTGAGGCCCCATTGGTCCAGTAGCACCATCCAATCCGTCAACACCATCAATTCCGTCAGTACCTGGTAATCCTTGAGGTCCTTGAGGTCCCATTGGTCCAGTAGCACCGTCTAATCCGTCAACACCATCAATTCCATCAGCACCTGGTAATCCTTGAGGTCCTTGAGGTCCCATTGGTCCAGTAGCACCGTCCAATCCGTCAACACCATCAATTCCATCAGCACCTGGTAATCCTTGAGGTCCTTGAGGCCCCATTGGTCCAGTAGCACCATCCAATCCGTCAACACCATCAATTCCGTCATTACCTGGTAATCCTTGAGGTCCTTGAATTCCCTGTGGTCCTGTTGCACCATCGATTCCGTCATTTCCTGCTGGTCCTTGTGGGCCAGTTAAAGAGTTAATGAAATCTGTTTCAGTTCCTGTATTTCCCAGACCAATCCAAACTTCGTATGCAGATAGTCCATCATTACCATCGGTACCATCAACTCCGTCGTTTCCAGCTGGTCCTTGCGGACCAGGAGTAGAACTTCCAGAAGTTTTAGCATACAAAGCGTATGGCACACTTATTAATTGACTTGTTCCCATAATTACGTATGACGTCCCACCTGTAACGTCTGCAGCAGTCTCCATATAGAATGGACCGTTTGCCCAGTCGATCAGTGTAAAGTCATCGGTCGTTGTTCCTGTACCTATTTCAAGATTGACCAACCCATAACCATTCGTTGTTGGGCTGAAGGTTTCTGTATAGACAGCCGTTCCAGAAGGAGAGCCTTGAAGTATGGTCAACTGATAGCCTACAGCTTGATTGGTAAGGATAACTCCACCAGCGTCTCTTACGACTGCTTGGTATTTAAACGCCTCTGGTGCTTGACCAAAAGAGGTGAGTGCTATTGCGAGTGCAATGAGCGTGAGTAGTGTAGTTTTATGCATGATTTCTCTGTTTGTTTTTAAAGGAATGCAAGATTGCTTTGCAATTCATGGTTATCTATTTATTGTGTCTTAACTAGTTTGAATGTCTTTATGTTTTCTTGGTTCTCATTTCTTAGAACAAGAGAATAGGAGCTAGGGGCAAATGAGCTAACATCAATTGAAGTCTCAATCGAACCCATTTTTTCTTCAGCTACAATTCTTCCCGTAGCATCGTACAAGACATATGAGACAAATTCAAAATTCTCTGTTTGGATAAATAACTCAGTCCCCATAGGATTAGGATAAACTGTTGCTTCAAAGTGTTGATCATGGTTATCTACTCCTAAGAAGTTCCAGTTGGTTTGATGGAAACCTTGCGTTAAATCATTGGTTCCATCTGTAGTTGTATTGATAACAACCTCTCCAATAGTGAAGTCAATACTTCCACTTGCATTGGAGTAGGAGTCTCCTTGAGTTGAGACAACCTCTTGACTATAAGTAATTGAGGCAAGTGCGATAGCACCAATTAGCACTAGTTTTTTCATAGTTTCATTATAGCGGTCTAAATGGAAGGTATAGGTTTTAATTGTGCAAATGTCATTGCTTGTAACGTGTTTGTTTATGGAAAGTTGAGGTTTTGTGTGCGAGGAATTTCCAACGGAAATTCAGAAGTACGCAAAAATGCAACGAACTTTGGTAAAGCACTAATTTAGCAATTTTTTATAAACGGTGTTGCAAGTAGTTGTTTTTTTTCAGATTTTAACGTCTTTTTATTTAATTTTTCGAATTTTAAAAATTCCGTTTTTTGCTCAATTCCACAATTCAGGTTTTTCACGTCTTGCTTAATTCCGCAAACTTTTTAAATTCAGGTTTTGAGTAAGAATTCCGCAATCTTATTTTCCGAGTTTGAGTGGACTCACACGTTTTATAATTCCCACTTTATGCAAAATTCAACCTCTTGAATTTTGCGAGCGAGAGAGTGTTCAGCATTTTTAATTTCCATTTTATTCCTTTTTAAATTCAAGAGCATTGAACCGCAAATTTAACGCGTCTGAGTGGTTTCCGCCAATTACTTGCAACGGTTTACAGCTAAGCCATCGTTTTAATGTGGCTTAGGTGTTGTAATGTTTAAAAATCATATATGTGTTCTATTTCAATTCCATTCTTCTCACAGAATCGAATAAATCCGCACAATTGGTCAATAGGAGTGCAAATAGCGACTCTGTGAAAATCGTTGTTATTAGCAAGCTTTTGGGCAAATAACGCACGACAAGTTTTGTGGTCAAAATTCTGATTAATAGGTGCTATTACTGTGGTAAGTATGGCCGATTTATTTCCTGCTACTTCAATGATATTTGCATCTTCCATGGCGATTTCTTTTGCAGTATGCATAAATGCGGTATAACGTGGAATTCTAAGGACATGTCCATCCTCATTCGACGAAATGATATCGATTGTAGCGTTCTTCTTCATTGAATCTGTTAGACCTTCTGTAACAATAACGGTTGTTGTAGGAATCTCGCCATACATCGACTGAGATCCGTATTTAATCAATTCAGCGTAGGCTATCTTCAGCAGAAATTCAGAGGTGAGCAGGTACTTGCGCTCAAGTTTACGGTGCATATTCCAACCGAAAAATGAAGTTTCTGTCCATAGATATTTCAATTGTTTATTGTAATCAAAATCGTACCATGCCGCTGTGTTCAGGAAATTAGCATACTCTGAAGTATAATTCTGTGTAAAAAGGTCTTCATCTGTCAATGAAGAGGTCTGAGTCGCTCTGCCAATAACTGTTTCGTACCAGGACTTCATGTCGTATTCAAGTTCGGTGCTCACTCCGATAACCCCTATCATGGTATGATACTCCTCGTTGTAAGGATATTTTCCTTCCAGGTTTTTTTTGATTATCCCGTAACTATCCCAAAATTGACTCACCTGAGATTGATATGAATAGTTCGTTGAAGTCTCTTTTTTAAAGAACTCTGCTTGTTCTTCCGGAGAGTAAACTAAAAACCACTCTGGAAAAGTTAAGTAAGTTTGATCGGCAAGGCGCCTGTCGGCTTCAGGGGTTAATATTTTTCCTTCAGTCTTGTACCATTCATCTGGAATGACGTCTGAATATTCAATGGTTGCGGCTTCTATAATCGACGTCTTATATGAATATAAAGCATATGCAACAGGGATTAATAGCAAGGTTAAAATTCGAAGTCTTTTCATTACAATCTATTTCTTATTGATAAAGCACACCAACGTATTTAGGGAAGGATCGTTCTTTTGAAGAATGCGCTGTTTGGTATCTTCAAATCCCCGATCTTCTAGGTAGGTACACCATTGCTCAATGGATCTAAAGCTTCTGTATTCTTCTGTATTGTATTGCCAGGACTCTTTTAATCCAAGATTGAATACGGTGTGCACTAAAGAAGCGAATGTCACCATCTCAGGAGAGTGGCAATCATGGTCTCGCATAATAAACTTTCCACCAGGCTTAAGTACACGTTTTATGGAGGCAACGTAGGCATCAAGCTTTTCAACAGGACAATGATGCAGTCCTATAAAACAAGTTACAACATCCAAAGAGTCGGTCGGAATCTGGTCCTCTCGTAATGGTTCATAATCTAGATGATAAAAAGTGCCCATTTTCTTGAACCCACCACGCTCAAATAAATCACCAATCCCATTGCTTGGTGCAATATCATTCTGCAGATATGTAGGACCATTTACCTTTAACCTTTTTCTAAGGTGACTAATGTATCTGCCGGTCGAACCAATCTCCAGATATCCGCCTATTGATTTGGCCCCATTTAAGATCTCAATTGTCTGGTTCGTCATTTCTTGTTTTTGAGTTTTTAGTGCCGGCAATGCATAGGTGAACTCAGACAGGAATGGTTTGATACTAGCTAGTTTAGCTTGAACATCATTATAAATCTCCTCATCTGTTGAAAGTCTGGAGCACGCGTCCATAATTAATTGGTGAAAGCGATCCTCGGGATACAAATGGAAGATTACCTGAAGAAATCGATACATATTATCGCTCCATTCAGTACTATTCATAATACTTTTGAACTCTGAACCGGTATCTGTACTCATAGAATTATCGTTGTTCGGTTTATAATAAGTGTCCCACAGTTTATTTCTAAATCTGTTTTGAGGGTCAAATTGATCTTTTAGCTTAAATAGCTCTTTGGCTTTTGGGTATGCTCTGTGGAATTGTTCTTCTGTTGCATAAATCTGATAAGGAAGGTAGAACGTCCCGCCTGCTTGAATAGCGGCTTCATTCATTTCTCTTGTCCACACTGCAACTCTTGCTTTAGCGTTCTCCCTGTTACGTTGTTTGTAATAAACAACAAATGCAAACATCTCTTTTGGAGCCCATGAAAGGAAACTGCCGCTGTCTTGTTCTGCATGTCGAATAGAAATATTAAGAATATTGACCCTATGACGGTTATAGATTTCAGTCATTCGCTCACTGAAGTCTTCAATTTTTTCAACTGGAACGAAATATTCACGCAACACATAAGTGGTATGTTTTCTGGATTTGGGTTCCAGTTCAGTTACATCATATCCGGCCTCATAATTTCGCCAATGAACTTTCTTTCTCCAATGAATGAGCGGATCAATAATTTTCTCTCTTCTCCATTTACCAAAGGGAGTTTCAGTAAATGCCCATAAAAAGTATCTTTCTATTGGATACGCTCCCTTAAGGGGCATAAGGCGAGTTTTTACTGTAGGCTTTTCATCTGTCTTAATCCAAGTTGCTGCTCGCAGTCCTTTATATGATGGTGGAAACATATCCGTATTGTGCATAATCGCCTCAGGATTATTTCTTACTTCACTATTGAAATAGTTCATGAATTCACCTATGTGTAATTTTTTGGATACCCTTTTTAATTTTATATTATCAGCTAATTCCAAGGTTACTCTCACAATTATTCCCAAAGCATTATAACAACCAATACTCCCATAGAATAGATCAGAATTTTCATTTCGCGAACACGATTTTAATTCACCATTGCCAAGCAGCAAGTCAATATTTTTTACTGATAGAATAACAGGACCTAGCCCCATATATCTTCCGTGCGCATTCACACTAAGTGATCCCCCAACCGTGAAGTTTGCATAAGATTGCATTATCTTAACACTCAAATCGTCATTGTCAACATGCCGCTGGATATCGCACCAACGAATACCACTCTGCACAGTAATTTCTTTATTTTGAGGATCGTAAGATTCAACCTTGTTAAGTCCTCTCATATCAATATGAGTTGCTGTCTCACTAGCTGTTTGTCCACCCATACTGAAACGACCGCCTCCAACAGAAATAGGTTCCGTGGAGTTTAGTATGTATTCTTGCACCTGCTCAACTGAGGATGGTTTTAGAACTTTTTGCACAATGATTGGGTTTATTTGCGTTACATCATCTACAATGCGTTGTTCAGATTTTATATGTGGAATTTCCTTCGCATCAGGATTAACAAAGTAGTCTTCATTATGTCCTTGTGGTAACCCATATTTATTTCGTTCCGGACTGCCTTTTCTGAATCCCAATTGAATGAATAACCACAAAGGCCCGAGGATTGGGATAATTGTAAGCGCTAAGAACCAACTTGTTTTGTTTCTATCATGCAATCGCTTTGCCGCTGTGCAATACAGTGCCCAATAGAGTAATGGATAAATAATTAAAGTATAGGAATACCCAATAAAAAGATCAATTGAGGTGAAGAGGATATAAAATGCCAACCAGATAAAAAGCTGGGCATTCCAAAATGTCATTCTATTGATCCTTCCTCTCGAAGTGAATAGTAAATAACTTACAGGTAGTTTTTCTCTCATTTAGTATTATTAAACATAACGGTGAAGCTAAAATGCGTTTCTTGCTTCAGCAAGATATGATTTTTAACGATTGTTATATGCTTCAAATAGCCCCCTCATCTCTGACAGGCTATTAATATTATATTGTTTATTTAGTTTTCCAACTTAAATACTCTTTCTGTAGTACCATCAGAGTATATATAGAGAAGAACTGTGTTTGGCTTGTAAGCCGTCTCTCTGCCCATCATGTCAACTATTTTAACCAAATCTACTTGACTGTTAGATTGTTGCTCATCAATGTCTAAAGCCCAAAACGCATTATCTGATAAAATACCTGATATTACTTCAGCTAGCTGATCAAAGCTAGACAAATTTTCTGGGTATATGTAGGCAAGAGTACTTGCACCTGGATCAATTGTATTTGGAATAAACATAAGAATTAGTGGGATACCACCACCACCATATAAAATATCGTATTGTGCATATATATTGGAAACGTTTGCATTAGCAAATCCAGGATATGTTAAAGAATGGTTCGACTCCCATGATATTAGGTCGGAACAGTCAGCTTGGTTTGCGGAAATATCTTCTATTAAGAAATCAAATACCTTAACTCCCATAGTACCTTCACCATAATTCTCCCAAATCGTTTGTAGTTCAGGAGCAGTCGCATTGCATGGTCCACACCACATGGCGCCAAAGTCTAAAATTACAGCATTGCCATTTTCCAATTCAGTGTACATATTGTACTCGACACCATTACAGGTCGTTTCAGTCCAGTCAGGTACTTGGCAAAAACAAATAGATGAAATTGCAAGAAAGGAGAAAAGTATAATTTTTTTCATATATAATAGAGTTTGAGTACAAGTATACCTATAATAAATTTTAATTGCATATAACGGTCTAGTATAAGCTCCGTTTTAATGGAGCTTATACATTGTTAGCAAATCGTTCTATTCTTTAATTAATCGGATAACAGCTTTTTTGTTTTCTGCTCGAACCGAAACAATATAAACACCTGCTGGTTCTTCAATAGAAAGATTTAGGACCTGTGATTGTGTAAGTGTTTTTGAATCGAGTAATTTACCCGACATATCTGTAATTGTAACTTCGGTAGATACATAAACAGTACCTAGATCTATCACAAAGTTTCCATCAGTTGGATTTGGATAAACTTTAAATGATGCTCCAAAATTATTTTCTTCTATCCCCACTGTAGTTATCATTACGCAAGCAGAAGTGTCCACACATCCATTTTCTGTAATTTCTACAGCGTAGCCTCCATTAACAGTAGCGGTATAAGAAACATTTGTTTCTCCTGGAATAAGAGCATTGTTATCATCACAGTCCAACCATTGGTACGTTCCATTGGTGTTGTTAGCTGTAATCTCCGTTCCATTGATTGTTGTAGAAACGTCCATAGGAGTCCAGTTAATGGCTTGGTTTTGTGTGACCGTATTACCATTACCGTCGTCATAAGTCCATACAATTTGTGTAGTGGATTGATTAGTGATTGGGAAGGTCACATCTGGGGTAGCCGTTATCGAACCAGCACAATTATCTGAAGCAGTTGGTGCTGGTGCATCTGTCGTATTAATTTCGCACACAGCGTTAATAGCTGCAAGCGTAGCGACATCAGCTACTGGATCCGTAACATCAGTAATCACTACATTTTGGTCTTGTGTAACTATATTTCCGTTTCCATCATCATAGGTCCAAGTAACTACGGTGGTTCCTTGTGCGGTAATTGGGAAAGTTGTGGTAGTTGTTCCTGTAATTGAACCCGCACAGTTATCTGCAGCTGTTGGCGCTGTAATGGAAGCAACAGCACATTCATCTGTAATAGCTGCAAGCGTAGCTAAATCAGCTACTGGATCTGTAACGTCAGTAATCACCACATTTTGATCTTGCGTGACTACATTTCCATTTCCGTCATCATAAGTCCACGTAACTACTGTTGTTCCTTGTATAGTAATTGGGAAAGTTGTGGTTGTGGTTCCTGTAATTGTACCCGCACAGTTATCTGTAGCCGTTGGTGCCGAAATGGAAGCAACTGCACATTCATCCGTAATAGCTGCAAGCGTAGATACATCAGCAACTGGATTTGTAACATCAGTAATCACTACATTTTGGTCTTGCGTGACAACATTTCCGTTGCCATCATCATAGGTCCAAGTAACTACTGTAGTACCTTGTGTGGTAATTGGGAAAGTTGTGGTAGTGGTTCCTGTAAAACTTGTTCCACAACCATCATTAGCCGTTGGAGCTGTTGGGGCAGCAACTGAACATTCTCCTATAAGGTTAGGCAAATTAGCTATATCTGGAATTGGAGCTACTGGTGAACATTGACTCATTTTATGAACAAAAACATCTTGACTTCCTGCTGAAGTATGGTTGTTTGTTCCTGCTCCTGGGTCGAAATCTGCCGTCCCTTTAAAGTACCCTGTGGTATATACATTTCCTGATGCATCTACTGTGATGGAATACCCATAATCAGTTGAAGAACCCCCAAAGGATTTTGCCCAAAGAAAATTACCTGAAGCATCTAATTTTTGAACAAAAACATCATAACTACCTGCTGAAGTAAGGTTGTTTGTTCCTGCTCCAGGGTCAAAATCTACCGTCCCTTGAAAGTTCCCTGTGGCATATACATTTCCTGAAGCATCTACTGTGATGGAATACCCATAATCAGTTGAAGAACCCCCAAATGACTTTGCCCAAAGAAAATTACCTGAAGCGTCTAATTTTTGAACAAAAACATCTTGACTTCCAATTGTAGTAAGGTTGAAAAACCCAGTTCCCGGATCAAAATCTGCTGTTCCATAAAAGGATCCTGTAGTATATACATTTCCTGAAGCATCTACTGTGATGGATAACCCAAAATCATTTGTAGTACCTCCAAAGGATTTTGCCCAAAGAAAATTACCTGAAGCGTCTAATTTTTGAACAAAAACATCTTGACTTCCAATTGTAGTAAGGTTGAAAAACCCAGTTCCCGGATCAAAATCTGCTGTTCCATAAAAGGATCCTGTAGTATATACATTTCCTGAAGCATCTACTGTGATGGATAACCCAAAATCATTTGTAGTACCTCCAAAGGATTTTGCCCAAAGAAAATTACCTGAAGCGTCTAATTTTTGAACAAAAACATCAACATTACCTGCTGAAGTAAGGTTGTTTGTTCCTGCTCCAGGGTCGAAATCTACCGCCCCTTGAAAGTGCCCTGTGGTATACACATTTCCTGAAGCATCTATTGTAATGGAGCGTCCTTCATCTGTTGATATACCCCCAAATGACTTTGCCCAAAGAAAATTACCTGCAGCGTCTAATTTTTGAACAAAAACATCTTGACCTCCTGCTGAAGTAAGGTTGTTTGTTCCTGCTCCAGGGTCGAAATCTACCGTCCCTTGAAACACTCCTGTTGTATATACATTTCCTGAAGCATCTACTGTGATGGAATACCCAAAATCATTTGTAGTACCCCCAGAGGATTTTGCCCATTCAAAGGTTTGGGCGTTGAGGGAGTAATTAAAGAATAGCATTAACGCAATGGATGCGAGTTTAAAGTAGTTTTTTTTCATTTTTTTTCATTTTAATTAAATGTTTGCTAACGGTTTGGCTATGCGCAGTGTCCCGAAGGGTATTGCGTATAGGTGTTGTTGT
>OCVQ010002589.1_pt1 | contig 11626 bp, 10 predicted proteins | sample 1539061 | NCBI WGS metagenome assembly OCVQ01 (sample SAMEA3355526, study PRJEB22509) | marine metagenome | biome: marine; feature: river plume; material: water | place: USA | collected 2010-08-08 | depth 0.5 m | reverse complement strand
ATTATAATGGGAGGAACTAATCTTACAGGTGGGGGTGATAATTCTCAAGTAGTAACTCTATTAAAAGAATTAATATCAGCAGTAAAAAGTGGCGGTGATGTTTATATTGATGGAGCTAAAGCAGGTAAAGCAATGGTTATGGCGACTTCCAATATTTAATAATATTTATAACAAAACAACAAATTAAACACATACAATTATGGCAAATTCAATTCAAAAAATGTTTGATACTAACGGATCACCTTTAGGTGTTCCTGTATCACCAGCAAGTCCACAAGCTCCAGATGCAGTTAGTGTTGTAGGTAATTCATTACTTCACAACCAATACTCAAATATTGGAGATCCGACACTAACAAACCCAGCATACGATAATTTTGGTGCAGGAGCTATGGGATATACTAATCCAAGTACTTCTCAATTAGGTGAACAAACACAAGCATACCAAGAACCAGTAAACAGATATGCAAATAACTTACCTGACGGAGCAGCAGGAATCTAAATTTAAATTATGCCTCTAATTAATTTCCAAACAGATTTTACAAATCTGCCTTGGGGGAGAGACAGACGTAATAGTGACGACAGTCGTCAACCTTATATTACTAAAGATATTCCTCAAGGTGATGATAACCTTCCTGTAAGATCAGGACCGGATTTTATCGTTAGGGGAGGATTAAAGGCAGTTTCAAATGCATTAGATGATGTAGGTAGATTAGCCCAAATGTTTGTGGATACTAAAAATCCATCAGCAGGTTTAGGATTTTTCGTTAAACAAAATATACTATCTAGAACATCAGTTAAAACCCCAGCTTCATTTGGTTTAGGATATGCAGGTTTAACACCCTATGTTTGGGATGTAAATGAAAATGGATTAATAGCTAGTGGTGGGGGTAATATAAATCAAGGAGTTTATACTCCTATAGGTACTATAGCAACAGCTTTAGGAAACGGGTTAGGATTTCATGCAAATTTATTAGGTTTAGATCCTTTTTCACCTATGAGTGGTGTAGTAGAGGGTTCATTATTTGGGGGTAATTTAGGTTTAAATACCTATGAAGCAGTTACTAAACAATTAAATGAAACAGCTGAAAATAATAGATTAGTAACATTCTTAACTAGAGCTGAAGAAGTAGGCAACAGCCCAGACCAAAATATTTTTGCTTATAGTGGAGGACCTGGTGCTATTTTAGGGATAGGTAAAACAAATATTAGGTTTGCAGATCAACGAACAGGAGTAGCAAATCCTCAATCTGTATCAAACCCTGGACAGTTTTACTTAGGTGGGGTTACTAGAAGATCATATCAAACTGATGATTTATCTAAATTCCAATATCAACTCTCCATCCAAAATAGTGCTACAGCTAAATATGGTCAATTATATTTAACATCAAATGAAAAATTTAAATTCCAGAGAAATAGAGAATTTTTATTTGATGATGTTAATGGTCCCGCAATATTAAAAGGAATAAATGGTCCTTACCAAACTTTCAATTATAAGGTAGATGGGCTAGTAAATGAAATAAATTCCTTTACAGATGATGAAACTGGAGAAGTAACAACATATAATACTCAAAAATTTATAGTAAATAATGATGTATTGTACAAAAATAACTCAAGAACATATTCACAACCACAATTAATAGGTAAAGAAAATGTAATTGAAGGAGGAGCTGCAGGTTTATATCCTACAGATTTTAGAAAAGAACTATATGATGTAGATGGAGTTAATTTAGAAGATACAAAAGTATCATCTGTAATAGGTTTATCCCCCAACTATAGAGTTAAAAATCTAGATGAAAGGCTTAATATGGGTATGCCTGGAAAAGAAGGTGGAGAATATAGAGCAACTTACACAGGAAATAAAAATGTATGGAATTATGGGATACCAGCAAATGAATTACAAGCATTAGATAAGATTACAGCTATGCCTATGTATGATGGTACTGGTCCTGACTCAAACCAACCAATTAATGATTTAGTTAAGTTTAGAATAGCAGCTATAAATAATGATGGTACAGATGGTGAAGCTGTTTATATGCATTTTAGGGCATTTTTAGATAATATGTCAGATAATTATGAAGCTAATTGGAATAGTATTAAATATGTTGGAAGAGGAGAACCATTATATAATTATGAAGGATTTGGTAGAACTATATCATTAGGTTTTACAGTTGCAGCACAATCAAAAGCAGAGCTTATCCCCATGTATAAAAAATTAAATTATTTAGCATCAACTTTAGCTCCTGATTACACCGAAGCTGGGTTTATGAGAGGAAATTTAGTTAGATTAACAGTAGGGGGGTATTTATATGAACAACCTGGTTTTATTACATCATTAACTTATGATATACCGGATACTTCAACTTGGGAAATAGCTATTGATGCCGAAGGGGGATCAGATGGTAGTGTTAAAGAACTTCCTCATGTTATTAAAGTAAGCGGGTTTTCATTCACCCCAATTCATACATTCCTACCAGAAAAACCAAACAATGCAAATAATCCAAATAGTAAGTTTATTGCATTAAGTAATGGGGTTAATACTAATTATAGTGATGTATATGAAACATACCAACCAACTGCAGGTAGTGGGGGAGATAACCAAAGTCAAACATAATGAATAGGTACTCTAACGTAAAAGAAATAAGAAATACAAATGAATTTGTAGGCACTATTGGTACTAGATATTATACCAATAATACTTACCCCGAGGTTCTCCCAAATGAAAATGATATATGGGTTGAAACAGAGTTTGGTGATAGATTAGATTCGTTAGCATTTCAATTTTATAATGATGTTACCTTATATTGGGTAATATCTATAGCAAATCCAAATAAAATTAATATGGGCTCCTTATTTTTAGACCCTGGTACCCAAATAAGAATCCCAACAAATATAGTCCAAATAGTAGATAGTTATAATATATTAAATAGGTAAAAGTTATGGGTCAATCATTTACAGGAACCCCTTTTGATCAAGGTGTAAAAACTCAAATAGAAACAAGACAAAAATCTTTAGGAAAATATACTAATATTCCTTCTAAAGATCTTCAATTTTATAGTACAAAAACCCCATTTTTAAGACTAGCAAGTTCAGTTGATTTAGAATTTTATAGCCCCCTAAAAGGAGTACCTAAACAGTTAAAAAATTTAGGATACCCTGTAGATACATGGGATGGGTATTACTTAGCAAAAAATATAATACTTCAAGGAGGAGTAATGTCAGCAGATTTTGATGAAGGTTCAAACCCAGGAAAATTAAAATTTGGTTTAAATGATGGTAATAGTGTTTTTAATGGTGCTTATGGGTGGGGAGGTACATCAGAAAGAGGATATGTTCCTATGCCTGGTATTACAACAGCCGATGTAACATATTATAATAATGGAGCTTTAGCTAAATGTAATATTAATATAAAATGCTTTAGTAAGGCTCAGTTTCAGTTAATTGATATACTCTATTTAAGACCAGGATATACTTTATTAATGGAATTTGGACATTCTGTATGGTTAGATAATGAACAAAATCTTAAATCTATGGATAGTTTCTTAACAGAACCTATGTCTAAATTTCTTTCACCTGATGAAGGAACAAACCAATACGAAATTTATCAATCTATTAAAACGGCTAGAGAAACATATGATTATAATTATGAAGCTTTTTTTGGTCAAATAAGTAATTTTAATTGGCAATTTAATAGTGATGGTAGTTATGATTGTCAAGTCCAATTAACATCCTTAGGAGATGTTATTTCAGCCTTAAAATGTAACATTACAGACCCTTCTTTAATAGAAATCAAAACAGATACAAGGGGATGGTGGAAAAAATTATGGACATCAGATCCAGACCCTACACAACAACCCCCACTAGTAGCAAATGCAAATAAAACAATAGTAAATAGAGAATTATATGGTATATACCAAGCAGCTCAAGTTACAGATCCTCAATTACAACTTTTAGATTATGAGCTTGTAGATTATAGAGGAGTAGATGAAGATGGAAAACCCGAAACCCAACCATCATTAACATTCCCTAAAGGACTACTTACAATTCCAGGTACAACCGCAGATATAGAAGAAAACCAATCACCACAAGTTTATATAAAATATGGAGCTTTTTTAGCTTATCTCCAATCAAAAATTCTATTATATGATAATAGTACTGATACACCTTTGGTTGTTTTTGATATGGATTTTAAAAATCTCGATAAAGATGAAAATGTAATATTTAAAGTACCAGGACAATTTTCAGCAGATCCTAGAGTATGTATAATTCCTTATTCAAATACTAATATAGGAGAAGGTGTAACTCTACCCCAAACAAAAATTAATGAAGTTGTTTCTGCAACAGCCTGGGAATATCAAACTTATTTAGGTAGAGTAGGTAACATTATGGTAAATGTTAATTTTTTAGCTACTTGTTTAGTAGATGCCTCTGATGAAAAGGGTAATATTAATGTTATTGATTATCTTAAAAGTATTAATAATGGGTTAATAACAGCATTAGGAGATATAAATGAATTTAAAATTAAATTATCTGATGATGGTTTAAAGTTAATATTTAATGAAAATATCCCCCAAAGAAGAACACCAGACACTCCAACAAGTGAGTATACCAGATTTAATGTGTATGGTGTAAAACCTGGAATTGAGGGAAGTTTTATTAGAAATGTAAGTTTAAATGCTTCAATTCCTTCAAATTTTGCAACTATGATATCTATTGGAGCCCAAAGTAATGGAAACCAATTATCTGAAAATGCAACTTCGTTTTCAAATTATAATATGGGGTTAGCAGATAGGATTATAAAAGTAAAAGAAAGTATTTACCCTAAAAAAACACCAACTACTGAAGATGAAGTAGATGAAGTAACAATAAAAACTAATTTTGATGATAATATAAATGCATCTAATGAAGAAGGTGCAAGTTTATTTTTAAAAATTTATGGGGATACAAGTTTAAAATTTTTAAATGATAATATAGGTTCTTTAGTAAGTCACAATAAAACCCATGCTTCTTTATTAGTAGGAAAATTAACTAAAGATAACCAAATACAAGCTCCTTTCTTTTTACCATTTAACTTCCAACTTGAAATGGATGGACTTTCAGGTATGAAATTATATCAGAAATTTTTAATGACTGATGACATTTTACCACCTACGTATGCTAATGATGGGGTTGATTTACAAATTACAGGCATAAACCATAAAATAGACACATCAGCTTGGATTACAGAAGTAACTACTCAAAGTGTAGCAGCCGAAACTTTAGGAGCACCTGCAAGACCAAAACAGTTAGTATCATCAGCAACAACCCAACAATCATCAACTCAAGGTAATTCATTACCTTTATCAACAAATGAGGCACCAGCATCAGATGATCCAGAATCAGTTGATAGATTTAATGCTATGCAAGCCTCTTACAATTATGTATTTGGTAGAGATGGAGAAATAAGTGGGATGTGTGCTAGATATTCTTATAATTTAGCTTTAAATTACATGAGATATTTACGAGGTAATGCCCCAGAAAAAAGACAATTAGCAGCAGGGGGTAATGCTAACAATAACCAAGAATATTATAATAATTTAACAGCCTTAGGATATACTAAAACCCAATCTGTTGTTACTAAAACACAACTATTAAATGACTTAGCTACCCGTACTTGGGGTTATGGGGACGTAGTAGCATATTATTGTAATAATGGTCCTTCACAAGAATCCCATGTAAAATATGGTCACACACAAGTTTATGTTGGGACTATTAACTCTGTTGGATGGACAACATCTACAAAATCAAATTACAATACAGACTTCCCATATAGATCTAGGGTAGGAGATAATTGGACATATTTAATATTTACAGCACCCGCAACATAATTATGTATATACCAAAAAGTAGAATATTAACCAACCAATATAGTAATGATAACTCATTAGTATATAAATCAAATAAAGAAGTTTATACGGGATTTTACTACAAAACCTTTGAAGGTAAATACTTTACAGGTAAAACCCAAAATGACCCACCTAATGAAGAATTAGAATTAGTAGAAGATATAAATTCAATTCCTATAGTTGAACAACCTCAAAATTCAATAGCTTATAGTGATGCACCTACTATATTTGAAGATATTAACACACCAGGATATTCAGAAAGTATGGTAGTAAAATATGCTACTTTACAAAAAGTGGATTTAAATAAATCAACCTTAATAAACATGCCTACCCAAGAATATCCTACTCCAACAGAGGAAGATTATGACATCGGCAGTTTTACCAGATATTTCTGTGTTAAAACAAACCAACCAGTTTGGCTTGAAATATCATCAGAAACCTTTGATAAACTTGAAAGTAGAAGCGGAGAATGGTTATGGCAACCCTACACCTTAGTAACTTTACAATGGGCGTTAATAGGAAGTGAAAAGTATGTAGCTACTACTAATAAAAATATTATAGTCTTAGCAGAAAGAAGAAGTAAAGTAATAGGATTAAACGAATTTTTAAGAGGTAATTGGTTAAAATATTATAGAACCCCACTTGCAAATGCCTTAATAGGATAATAGTGTTAGAGTTTCACAATAAACTTTAATCTTAATTTGGCTAAACCCAAATTCTTTCTTATATTACATTAAAATAAAGTTATGTTTTGGTTAGTAGAATCTGAGGATCAAATAAAAAGGTTTTTTCAAAGTGGTTATAAGGAAGCGTTTGTAGAAATAATTCCATATAATGACACCATACACCCTACACAAAACCAAATTTGTGCTATTTATATTCGTCCGTTAGTATCCACAAAAGGATTCATGTTGCCCATTTCGCATAGCGAAACGATTGATGCTAGTATTGACAATATAAAACACATATTATCAAAATATGATGCATTGTACGTGCGTGATAAAAAGGAATTTTTACATTATTTTCCTTTAAAAACTCTTTACGACATAACACTTAATTCTCATACGTATATACGTGAAACAACACAAACCCACTCTTATTTCTATAGCAAGATGGGTGATAAAAAAGATTTAAACCGCATTATTCCGATAGTAAAACATTATGAATATTGTGAAAACCTATTTAATGATTTAAAAGATAAAATAAATGAGCCAATCAACGAATTTTACAACACAAAAGCCTCAGTGGTATTCAACGCCGTGGAGCGAAGTGGTTTACGAATTGATAGAGAAAGATTCCAATCGCACTTTCACGATGTCGATGGAGAGTATGTCTACACACAATTCAACTTTAAAACCCTTACAGGAAGACCAAGTAATAAATTCAAAGGAGTAAATTATGCGGCGATACCTAAAGATAACGGTAGTAGAGACAGTTTTATCGCAAGTAATGATTGCTTGCTTGAGCTTGATATTGGTGCTTATCATCCTACTTTGTTGGCTAAGTTGGTCGATTATGATTTTGGTGATGAAGATATTCATTCTGCCTTTGCTAAAATGTATGGGGTGGATTACCAAAAAGCTAAGGAGTTAACATTTAAACAACTATACGGAGGAGTATTTGATAAGTATAAAGATCTGGAATTCTTTAGAAAAGTAACGGCATATACGGATGATTTGTGGGATACTTTTCAATATCAAGGCTACATTGAATGTCCTATCTCTAAAAAAATATTTAAAAGAGATGAATTAGATGATATGAAGCCTCAAAAGTTGTTAAATTATTTGCTCCAAAACTTGGAGACATCATATAACATTCGTATATTATGGGAAATATTTAAAACATTAAATGGTGCTAATACAAAATTAATACTATATACTTACGATTCTTTTTTGTTTGATTTAGATAGAAGTGAAAGGGTAAAAATGGTGGAGATATTAAATATATTTAAAGATTATAAATTAAACATAAAATTCAACTATGGCAACACATACAATTTTAAATAAACCTTCGCATATGTATAAGGTAGACGACTTTCAGGAGTTGGATAACTTAAACATTAGCGATTTGAACAATAAACTATTTTGCACCTTTACAACTTTAGAGGAATTAGATGGTCTTTTAGACCACATAACATCTAGTTATTCTATAATGTATAATAAGATATTTGTTTTACATATAAAAAGTAATGATGAATATGTTTGCACATACAACATAGATCAGGGAAACACATCTCATTTAGATAGAAATCCACTACCACCTAATACTATAATGGTACATAGGAAAAAAGATACTAATACTTTATATACTATTAATGCCCTAAATGAATTAATTAAAAAATTAAATGGTGGAGTAGTTGATACTAAATTCCCAATTGATTGGCAGCATTATAGAAACACAGTTCTTCTTACCCAACATGATGAATTAAAACAACTAAAAACAAAGATTTTCAAGATTATTGAACTTTAGGTTGGTTTACCCAAAAATAGTTCTTATATTAACACAGTTATTAAATTAAAAACAAAAAGTTATAAAACATGGATTTAAATGCAATTAAAAAGCGTCTGAACGATTTTCAAAATCAGACAAACAGTTCCGGAGGTCAACAAAAACAACTATTCTGGAAACCATCAGTAGGTAAACAACTAATTAGAGTTGCGCCTAACAAATACAACAAAGATTTTCCATTTACCGAAATGAAATTCTACTATGGAATTGGTAGTAAACGAGTAATGGCATCTCCTTCAAATTGGGGTGAGAAAGACCCAATTATGGAATTTGCTAAACAACTTCGTGGTACTAGTGATAGAGAAAATTGGAGACTAGCTAAAAAATTAGACCCAAAAACACGTATTTTTGCTCCTGTAGTTATTCGTGGACAAGAAGATGAAGGTGTTAAGCTATGGCAGTTTGGTAAAGAAGTTTATCAAGAATTCTTGAATATGGCTGCTGATGAAGAAATTGGTGATTATACTGATATTGTAGGAGGTAGAGATATTAAATTAACTACTGTAGGACCTGAAGTTACAGGAACACCTTACAATAAAACATCAATTGGACCTTCATTAAAAATCACACCACTTTCAACTGAAGAAGATGTAGTAAATACTCTATTAAATGATCAAGCTGATCCTATGAAAGTATTTAAACCACTTTCTTATGATGAGATGAAAGAAGCACTTCAAGAATGGTTAGCGCCTGAAGGTGAAGAGGAAGAAGATTCTATTATATCTGAACCAGCAGTTTCATTTGATAGTGATGAAAAAAAATCTAATTATTCATTAGATACTACAGCAAAAACAGTTAAAAAATCAAAAGCAGATCAATTTGATGATTTGTTTAGTGATGATAAGAAAACTGACGATTTACCGTTTTAAATAAAGTTATATGGCAAGAAAGAAAAAATCACTATCGGAGGCAGTCTCCTCAGAAATTAAAGCAAGTTTTAATTTAGACAGTTTTAAGAATAAAAAAGGACTATCCTCTAAAGCAAAATTTAAGGAACAAACATGGATTCCACTTTCTGATGCCTACCAAGAAATAACATCAGTACCTGGTATTCCTCAAGGTCACATTGTATTACTTAGAGGACATTCAGATACAGGTAAAACCACTGCTATGATTGAAGCAGCAGTATCCGCTCAAAAACGAGGGGTACTGCCTGTCTTCATTATTACAGAGATGAAATGGAATTGGGAGCATGCAGTCCAAATGGGACTAGAAGTTAATGAAGTCGTAGATGAAGAAACAGGTGAAGTTTTAGATTATAATGGTAATTTTATCTATGTAGATAGAGAAACTATTAATTCAATTGAAGATGTAGCTGGGTTTATTTTAGATTTACTTGATGAACAGAAAAAAGGTAATTTACCGTATGATCTGTTATTCTGTTGGGATTCAATTGGGTCTGTGCCTTGTGAAATGTCGTTGAAATCTAACAAGAATAATAACGAATGGAACGCAGGTGCTATGTCAACTCAATTTGGTAATAATGTTAACCAACGCATAGTAATGTCTCGTAAAGAGAGTAATCCATACACAAACACCTTAGTGTGTATTAATAAAGTATGGACATTAAAAGCAGAACACCCAATGGGTCAACCTAAGTTGATGAATAAGGGAGGATATGCTATGTGGTTTGATTCAACATTTGTAGTTACATTTGGTAATGTTATGTCAGCTGGAACATCTAAAATTAAAGCAATTAAAGATGGTAAGCAGGTAGAATTTGCTAAACGTACTAATCTCCAGATTGATAAAAATCACATTAATGGAGTTACTACTAGAGGTAAAATTGTAATGACACCTCATGGATTTATTAAAGATGATGATAAAGCTTTAAAAATATACAAAGATGATCGTGCTGAAGAGTGGGCTAAGATTTTAGGTGGTGGAGATTTTATAATTGCTGAAGAAGATGAAGCATATACTGACATCACATCTCATACAGATGAGCCCAAATAAAAATTAGGTTATCCGGGGGGGATTTCGTATATTCCCCCCATAATAAAACACACATGAAGCAAAAAGATTTACTTAAGCTCCTCAATAATATGGACGAGCATGGAGAAGAAACTGTAGAAGGAGAAAGAATTCTAATGATAGATGGGTTAAATCTATTTTTTAGAAACTTTGCAATGATGAATATGGTAAACCCCGATGGAATTCATATTGGGGGTTTAGGTGGATTTTTCCGTTCATTAGGTGCTGAAATTAGAAGAGTAAATCCTACTCAAGTTTATGTTATATTTGATGGATCCGGATCAGCTAATGCTAGAAAAAATTTATTACCTGAATACAAATCAGGAAGAGATTTACAACGTATTACTAATTGGGAGGCATTTGATAATTTAGAGGATGAACATGATGCTAAAGTAGACCAAATGGTTCGTATTATTCAATACCTGAAAACACTACCAGTAAAAACACTATCTATTCCAAAAGTAGAAGCTGATGATGTTATAGCTTACCTTTCAAGTGTTATTCCTAAAGATCCAAAAGATAAAGTTTTTATAGTATCTTCTGATAAAGATTTTTTACAATTAATAAATAAAAATGTTATTGTATACCGTCCTATGGAAAAGGAATTCTATACAGAAGAAACAGTAGTAGAAAAATTCAAAATGTCTCCTACTAATTTTATTCTATATAAAACATTAATGGGTGACAATTCAGATAAGGTAGCAGGGGTTAAAGGGTTAGGTGAAAAGAAATTATATAAACTATTCCCAGAATTAAGTGAAAGAGATATGACACTAGACGATATCTATAATATTTGTGAATCTAAATTCAAAGAAAACGTTATATATGCTCGTATAATTCAAGGAATTGATGCTCTAGAACGAAATTATAAAATTATGGATTTATCAAATCCTATGATTGATAAAAATGATGAAAAATATTTAGATGAGGTTGTCAAATCAAAAGATATTCATTATATTCCTGATCAGTTCATTGCCATGTATAATGAAGATAAGTTAGGTGGTATGATTAGAAATTTAGATTTTTGGGTAAAAGATACATTTGAATCTCTACAAATAAAATAAAATAAAAAATAAAAGTTATGACATTATTAAATTTAAACCAATATGGTCCTCACTTCCAAATAAAAGTGATATCAGCATTACTTACTCATAAAGAGTATTTAACAAACATCCATGATATTATTAGTGAAGAATATTGGGATAATCAGGCACATCAGTGGATTATAAAAGAAATAATCAAGTATTATGATAAATATCATA
>OCVQ010002587.1_pt1 | contig 11649 bp, 21 predicted proteins | sample 1539061 | NCBI WGS metagenome assembly OCVQ01 (sample SAMEA3355526, study PRJEB22509) | marine metagenome | biome: marine; feature: river plume; material: water | place: USA | collected 2010-08-08 | depth 0.5 m | reverse complement strand
CTGCTATGCCTAATGGTGTTGCCGTCATAAAAGCAACTCCTTCTACTCTTTCGTTATTAAATTCTCCCAAAGGATTAAGCCCAACTGTAATTGACCTTCCTAATGATGTAACCATTTTTGAATCAATGTAGGAAGTTGTTTCTAATAGTTGAGGACTTAATGCAGTCGTCATTATTTTAGTAGTGAAATAGAAATCTGTTTGCGTTACTCCACCGTTATTTGTAAACTCATATTTTATATAGTTTGCAATAGCCAATGAAGAAAAGACCTGATAAAGGTCAGTAGCAATATAAGGAATCACTAAGGTTCTAATAACATCTGTACAAGCTGAATCAGAACAAAATGATATGGTTATAGTACCATCGTGGGATGCTAATACTCCCGTTTGATATTGCGTATAACCGTCCATTTCAATATTGGAGGAAGTAAATGTTGCTCCACTTGCTAATAGTGCGGTGGTTAAAAATGCAGTTTTTTCTGCTAATAAGGGTGGTGTATAACTCATTTTTATATTATTATATTATTATCCAATTAGTACCATCTGATTGTACTGTTCTACTTGTATATTGACTTGATAAATCAATAGTTAAAGAACCATTTATTGTTTCTGTTCCATCTGCATCTAATGTTATTACTCCTGTACCACTATTAACAAGTGTGTAAGTTGTTCCTTGTATTCCAATAGCCGTTGGTAAATTTACTGTAAATGTATTTGCAGTACAGTTAATGGTTTCATTTGCTGTTGCAAAAGTATCTGTGGCAGTTACATTTCTTAATGTTGCTATTCCACTACTTACACTCACCAAAGGACTTAAAGGAGTTCCATCACCTATAATTGTAACACCATCTACTGAAATCCCTACAATGGGATTTAATGGGTCAGTATTATCTGTATCTAATCCTGTTACCGATTGAACACTATTTGGAAGTTGGGAAACAGGAACTTTACCCGTAGCGTCTAAGCTAGGAATGCCGTTTGCAACGCCTTTCTCACTTTTGTAAGTGGGCTCATCAGTTACTTGCATGTTTCCAAATCTACTAGTGAATGTCATCTGTCGTTTATTTTAAAGTTGAGCGTTAAATTTATGGTGTAAGCGCTAAATCAATAATTAATTGACGGTAATTGTCAATTATTGCTTTTTGTGGAGCTGTTAAATCACTATATAGTACTGTGAAATTGGTGTTTTCAACCGTTCCAAGTGAATATATAGTTGCATCTATTGACTGTTTATCGCTTGATTCAACCTCTGTAATCTGACCTAAAATTGTTGTGTTTGACATGATTTTTATTTATTAAAAAATGTTTGAATTAAGACCGATATTTGAGTCTACAATAATATTTGTCCCCGCAACTACGTTTGTAATGTTAACGTTGGTTGGCTTATTAGTGGCGCATTGCCCTTCTACAATTATATCAATTGGAGCACCCGCACTAGCACCTATACTTTCTGTCATAGCGCTGTTAGCTATAAGTTTGCAATTTCTAATTCTTAAATTATTGTTTTGAACATCAATAACAGTCTGTGCGACAACTATACTATCGTGAAAAATAACACAATCATCTAAGTCAATTTCTCCTGCATTAAGTATAGTAACACCACTTCCAAATGCATCCACATTATTAGCGGATTTTAATTGAGAATTTTTAACACTTACCGACCCGTTGTTAACAGTTAAATTATTAGTAATCGCATTAATTATGCAATTTTCAAATTGTAACGCTGATGGTGAGTTAACTTGTACTCCATAGCCATTTACCGAATTAGCGATAACATTACTAATTAGATTTTTTCCATTATTACCTACTAAATTATAAAACAGTCCCGCAGTAGAAGCACCTGTATGTATCAAGTTAAAATCTTTTAATATTGTCCTAGTATTATTTGTGTTAATCCAAGCTACACATGAGCCTCCAAAGGCACTCATCTCAGATTCAACTTGTCTACCACTTACGAAAATAGTCCGTTCTACTAAGTCCGTTCCTAAGTTCCGAAATAGAATTGCAGTCCCCTCAGAAAATATACTGCCAAATTTTATGCTTCCGCGGCAATTTCCCCTAATGTTTATTGCATATTGTAAAGTGGTAATAGTGTTGACCTCTACGTCAAAAGAAGACGCGTTGTTAATGTTAAATCCGTTCCCGCCTCCAAGCATTTTATCTCCTCTAAAATACATTGTAGAAGCAGGGTTTTGCATGCCGACAACACCAAAACTAAAGTTTACATTTAGAACCTCAAACACCCCTGCACCATCAATTAAAATATTTTTTACAAGTCCAAAGTCATCAATAGCCCTGTTAAAACATTGCACATGAGAACCGTATTCATAAAAATAGTAAACATCTGAAGCTGTAATATCGTTGACACCTTCATTGTAGACTCCTGCAAATACATATATACAGTCTCCTGCCTGAGCTACAGCTTTCGCTGCTGTAATAGTAAGAAATGGCTTATTCCAAAGGTTTCGTGCGCCTGTAGAATCATCTCCGTTTTTAGAGACATATATTGTATTTTGAATATTTAATTCAGTCATTGGCGGGACTCCACCTGTGCCGCTACTAAATATCCCAAAACCTGAACCGTATCTACTTCCTGCCATTTTAAATTAATTATTTTAATTAAACGATTGCGATAACCTTTAAAATACACCCACGAGGAGCTCCAATTTTTAAGCCTTTTATTACAGAGGCTTCAATTGCAACAACTGTTGCCGTTTCGCCTTCCTCTATATCTATAGGTCTCGGTTCGAATCCGCTTAATGATTGGTCTCCTGTGTACGCGCCATTAACATTAGTTCCATTAAAAATTGAAACCATTCTAACACCCATACTTTCGGTTATGATAAGTGTTTCATCCTGTAATTGATATGTAAAAACACCGCTCTTTAATACTGACATAATTTTATTTTATTCTATTATTATTATTTTTTTAACTTGCAAATGTATTTACTTCAGGAGTTACATCTGTTGGTAGTAATTGCCAATTTAACGTATTAGTTAATGTTCCTCTATAACTATATATTGGTCTACCAAGTGATGAATCAATATCTGTTGCATTTAAGAATCCTACATCAATATTAGAGCCTTGCAGTAAAGTAAATATAGCCTGTGTACCTGCTGATGAAGAACGAAGAAGTTTAGGAAAAGCTGAAGGTGCTTGGTCACACACTAAAAGCCTTCTCACAGTATATGTTTTTGCTGACACCAACGTTGTATTTGTCGTTGAATTTGTCTGTGAACCAAAATATAAATCAAATGTATCAAAAGTGCCATCTGTTCCTGAAAATGTTGTGTTTGAAATACCAAAAATCAAAGAGTTTAAACATACTAATTGATTGTTTAAAACTAAAGTTGGCAAACTACCCGAATTTAGTGCATTTCCTAATACAACATCATACCAAACTAAACTACCGTGATTCATAGTTGTTCCTGATGCTCTAATAAAAAGAGTTGACCCTGTTGTGATTACTGTACCTGCTGTGTATGTAAATATTCCACCGCCTATTCCTGCACTTATAATATTTAAAGTACCTGCGGTATTTATAGTAATACTGTTTGAAATTCTACCTGTACCGCTTAAAACTTGCCAACTACCTGTTCCTGAGTAAGTGATTGTTGTAGTTCCCATTGTTGTACCATTTGTTTCTTGTGATATGTTGCCGTTTATTGTAATACTGTTAGTATTTAAAGTCATTGTGCTTGTGTTATTAAACAAAATATCCTGACATACCCAAGAGGTAGGTAGATTTAATGTTCCTATGTGACCTAATTCAAGGTTTACAAAGTTTAGAGAGAATGTATTTAGAGTAAATGAAGGAGAAGTAGTGACACCAATCCTTGTTGTTCCAAATGTTGTTGCATTTATATCACTTAACAAAGATATTTGTCCTACTATAAGTATTTTTTCAAAAGTATATCCACTTATGTCAACTGTTGTTGTTGTACCGCCACCTATTACAATAGTTGCACCTGTATCTATAATTGTTCCCGATGTATAAGTAAAAGTACCAACACCACCTTTATAAACTATTCCACTTATTGTAATTGTACCTAATGTATCTATTGTTAGGTTATTCCAAATTTGACCAGAATTTGTGGATGATTGAATAGTTGACCAAGTACCTGTTCCCGATAATATAATGTTTGTAGTTCCCTGTGTTGAGCCACTAGCACCGCTAGTAACAAGAAAATCTGATTTTACATATAAATTATTCCCATTTATCCTTTGATTTCCAGCCGATGCAATAATTGTAGTTCCGTTTATTGTTAAATCATCAGTAAGGGTATATATAAAATATGATGCAAATTCAAAATTACCTTGATATACTGTACCATTACTTGTAATAGCCATTGCAGCTGCTAATCTTAAATTTGCTGTTCCTGTAATTGTATAACCTCCTGTACCTAAATTAAGTATAGTTCCATTTAAACTCAAGTTAGAATTAAACTGCAATGTTCCTAAAAAACCCGTAAGATTTAAACTTCTACAATTTGAAACAACATTTATTATTGCAGTACCTACTCCACTACTTGCATCAAAGAACACATCATCTGCTGTTGAAGGTACGGATGCACCCGAAGCACCACCTGATGTTGCTGACCAATTTGTATTAGAGTTATAATTACCCGTACCACCTGCTACCCAATATCTATTTGCCATTATTGTTCTGTGTTACTTAATTTTTTTTCTTCTGTAATTCCTCTGTTGTAAATACCCGTTTCAATTTCTTCTTCTGTTTGAGGGTTATAATGATTTATCTCTACTGTTACTTTTGTTTGATAAGTAGGAAAATCATATTCAACTAGAGTATATACCATGATATAATCAAATATTATTTCTGTGTCAGGAATAGGATTACCTTCTTCATCATAGTCCCAATAAACTTGTTGTTCAGGAGTTGTTACTTTTTCTAATACTATCCAAGTAAAATTCATGTTAAGGTAGTTTAGTGATGAATACTGTTAACCATGCTTGACTTAATACCGATGCTGAATCTAGTACAATCCCTACAATATCTCCTGCAGTTACAGGAGTTGTCCAAGTAGTTAAAGCTAAGTCTGAATTTATCTGTTGTGCTATAAGAGTAGGTTTTTCTGTTCCTGTAATGGTATCCGCTACAGTAGGAATAATTCCTGATGCAGTTTTCCATACATCAAAAACACAATTTCCTACGCTATTATCCCCAATTACTTGCCATCCTGTTATAGTTCCGTTGTAAGGAATAGTAATATATCCTACTGCTCCTATAGAAGATATACCAATAGACGCTCCAAAGGAACCTTTATCTGAACCTGCTGCTCCACCACCGCTTGCACTAAATTTAGTATATTTATCTCCTATCATACTGTAAAGTTTAAATCAATAACACTTGCCACATCAACTGTCACAGTAATTTTATCTCCGCTTACAATAGCATCTCCAAATGTATAAGACGAACCATTAATTAAAATTGTAGTTATTGGAGAACCTACTATATCGGTCACACTTGCAATTGTGCTAGATTGACTCGGGTAGATGTCTCCACTTAAAACAGCAGTTAAATCTAAAGTCCATTTAAAGACCGTTAAATCTATTGGCAGTTGTGAGTATGGAACTTTCGCTGATACGTCCAGCGTAGCGACACCATTTACGACACCCCCCTCTGACTTGTAGAATGGCTCGTCAACAACTTGTAAATTTCCGAATCTTGATGTAAACATTGTCTTTTACTTTTTTAGTGTTTTAATACTGACATAATTTTATTTTATTATAACTATTCTCCGAAGATTTCATCTAATTTAATTTTCTTTACAACCTGACTGCCTTTATACAGTGCGATAGCAAGGTTGTTTGCTTCTTTATCTATCACTGTTATCATCACATACAATGTTTTAGGGTCAGCCTCAAATTCCTCGCTAGTGCTTACAAAGTATTTTGACAAAAAGTTAGCGGCTAAGTAAGATGTGCCGAGCATATCTATCTTTTTTCCTAAAATGTCCTGTGTGAATCGAAGGTCTTTTAATTTACCATTCTCCTGCACAGGAACACCGCCTATTGCGTAAAAATACTTAGGCTCTAACTCAGGTGCTTCCTCAGTTGGCTTTGTATGTATAAAAAAAGCTATTTCATTTGCAGGTCTCCCTTCTTTTTCAGCAAATCTCAATATTGCTTTTTTCATTGTTTTCTCAACGTGTTCTTTTACCATGTTAAATATCTTTAAGGTTAATAATTACCTGTAAAAATAATAAAATTGATGATAATTAACACTATTTAAACTCCGATAATTCTTTTACTGTATATCCATACTTAAAAGGAATCGGAAATGGTATAATTCCTTTTCTAACTTTTATAGTCCCCTTCATCTCTATTCGGATGTTTTTCCAATCTTCACTCCCCGTCAATGCACCACCCAATCCTGACGCTAAAAGTTTTGGATTTATAATTAATTCAAGAGGCATAACCGAGTCAGAAAAAGGCTTTATACTTACCTCTTTACCCGATACAACTCTAACTAAAAAATTGCCATCACCGTAAACGTCAATATCATAACCAATAATATCAATAGCAAGAGCGCCTTTGTTTTGCAGGTTAATCTCCAATAAAATAACAATTCCGTTTCTAGAAATACTTTTTACAGAATATCTCTTTACAGAATATAGAAGCTTAGACATCAGGTTTATTTGACCTTTTATCCACCAAGCCGCTGCTGCCGCACCTAGTAATAAAGTGCCTATTATAAACATCTTCTTGTTCATTATTTCTTAGCTCTTTTAATTATTACAATCATTAAAGCAATACCTAACAAGCTCGCCCCTACAACTCCCGCTACAGCCAATGGAGACCAACCGCTATCATCTTGCTTTTGAGCGTCCAACGCAGCTTGAGCCATCATTAATTCAGCTTGAGCCTCCATCATTTTAGATGTTGATTTTCCGCCCTTTGGTAAGATGCCCGCCTCCCTTCGAGCGGCAGCACATTTCTTTCCACAAAATAATCCGTATCCCTCAGCGTTGTTCCATTCGTTATAATTATACATAAATCTTATTTTTTAATTAAAACCTTGTAGCTAAATACGGCAAGTATAGCCGATACAGCCAAAACAACAAGTGTTTTATTTTTACTTAAAAAAGTCTCTCGTTTGTTTTCAGCTCCCAACTCTTTTGTTTTTGTTACCGATAACACTTCCTCTTTTTCAACAACAGATGAATCGACAGGCTCTCCATTTGATAAATCTTTGTTTTTATTTAGTTGCATTAATTGCTCCTCTTCGGTTGCCACGACGAATCTTGACTCCCAAAAATCATTACCTTTAGAAGCGGGAACCGAAAACCATTCATCAGAACCTATTTTTCTAAACCGTCTTACAGGCTCGACTGAAAGTTCATTTCCGTGACAATCTCTAACTGTTTTTTCAAAAATAGCACTATCAACAACCTCTCCGTTTTGAAACGAAATAGTCATTGAAGAACCTAAAACCTCTAGTTGACTTTTGCCGCCTCCAATTGGCTGAGTGTGTTTTTTAGACGCCACAGCACCTCTTTGACGGTAACTAATCTTCTTGTTAGAATTACATCTTATATTTTCTATTTCTTTCAAATTCATCTTACCATTTTCCTTTTGGACAGCTTTCTTCTGCGTATTCTGTTTTCAATGCAACAACACAGCCACACCCGTCATCAGTAATGCCGTTTCCGCAAGTACCTAGTTTTGTTATTAAAGGACAATTCCTGCAAGTCATTAATCTAGCGTTCCTTACGTTCTCAGAAACCTTTGTTGACTCATTACCTTTTGCTACTCTATAAATAGCATCAATCAATGGATTTGTTCTCATAGTAAATTTGTTTTATGGTTAATAACCATAAAGATACTTACTTTTTTCTTTTAATTAAGTAAATAACAAGCCCAATAACAAGTAATGAGGAAGCTCCAATTACAATTGCTTTTGTGGAAATTCCACTTTGAACCTCAGGAGCAACCGTAGGAGCAACCTCTGCTACAGGGGCAGCCGTAACTACCTCCTCTACAGGAGCAGCAGTAACAACAGAAGTACCACATGCTGTCTGACAGCTACTTCTTTTTGATTTGTTAAACGGGTGTAACAGGTTGCATTTTGCAATACAGCTACCCGTACCACCTGCATTGCTCCATCCTTGTCCCATTTGTGATAATTCTCTATCAATTGAATTCATACTATTTATTTTTAACGTTAATATTATTAATTGTTTACCATTTTATCCTGACACAGCTTCATAGCTCCATAAGGATTTTTTAATCCGTATTTATTTGCCAAAGAAACTCTTCTTTCTTGTATCATACAGTAGTTAGCTCCGTTTTTACCTTCAACAACCTGAATAGCAGAAAGCGTTTTTCTGCCAAAGTCGTCATCAACCTTTAGGGGTATAATTTTAGCTAATGCGTCAATTCTATTCTTGTCGGTTACGGGTAGTTTGTTGTATCTTTCCTTGTAGTAGTACTTAATCTGTTTTGCCGCTTTAATAATGTTATTTATACCCAATTGTATATACCTTACCTCAACGCCTTTAGCGCCCATTTCAACCCATTTTGAAGCTTCTAGCTTGACTTTTACAGGTGGTGTATTGCTAGCCGATGTACTAGTTAGGACTTGAGTCTCTTCGTCCTCATCAAAGCCATCGACACCCTCTCTGTTTCTGATTGACTTAACCAAATAATAGATACCAACACCAACTGCCGTTAGTGCTAAGCCCCATATTAATCCCTTTTTTGTTGCTTGATTCATACTATCTTTTTCTTAAAATTAAAAATCCAACTAAACCCAAAACTACAACAGCACCAATAGCTATTCCAACTTTAGCGCCTGTACTCATTTTAGCACTACCGCTTCCACTTGATTTCCCTGCAGAGCCATTTTTTGCTTCCCCTGCTGCTTTTTGAGCTTGTTCGGCAGCCCATCGCTCCTTGTTTTTTTTGCCGTTTTTAGGCGGTATTCCTTGAGCTGCTTTTTCAGCGGCACATTTCTTACCGCAAAATATACCATACCCTAATGCATTGCTATACCCGTCTGCGTTACTCATATTTTTAAGAGAGGCAATGTCATTGTAAAAATCCAAAGACCAATCCTCAGTTCCCAATTGCGGTTGAATAGACAGCAGCCCCCTAGTATATCTTGATGGGATATTGGGATTATTTGGAACACCAATATTTAGTTGTTCATTAATACTTTGTAACCTTCTTCTTTGCATAATATTATTTATTATATTTTTTGTATAGAATAAACCCTGCGATTCCAAGAGCGATAACTATACCTCCAATAATAATTATTTTCTTTCTAGCTGAAACTGCTGAGTCAGCAGACGCTTTTGCGGTAATTACAGCTTCTGTTTCAGCGATAACAGATTCAGGCGTCTTACCTTGAGCGGCAAGTGTTTTTCTCACCTCATCATCAGCTTTTATTCTATCTTTAATTTCATTTAAAGAGGTAACAGCTCCGTCATACACTATTTTTTTCGAGCTTGCGACTCCTAAAAGCCTCGTGGCTTCTGCATCAACTTCGGCTTGACAAGACCTTCTTTTACCTGCATTGCTATATCTTTTAGCGCAATATCCACCCTCCTTAATTGTTGAAACATAAGTGTTCGCTTCGTTATTAGCGCTTGTCCATTCCGCTTGAGCTGACGCTACAACATTACCTTGGGCAACTAACTGAGACTCTAAATCTCCGTCCGCATTTGAGTATCCATTAGCGGAGCTAAACGCTCTACATCCACCTCCAATATTTAATTCTCTATCTACTGAGTTCATACTGTTTATCATACTGTTTATTTTTTATTTTATATAATATTAATTATCTTAAACCTATATTTGAAAGCCTTTTCATTGCTTCAGGATAACAGTTAGCAAAAAACCATGCGTTATCAAACTCATCATCTAGATACTTATACAATGAAACTTTATACTTCTCCTTCCAAGCAGAGTTCAGTTTTTTTAATTCCGAGTCTGTGAGAGCCATTACTACTGAGTTTACCTCTTCTGTATGACAAACTGTATTTACTCCGACTATATGTGTCGCTAATATTTTCATATCAGAACTTGGGCTGTACGATTTTGACGCTTCTTCTTCGACTTGTTGCGCTGTATTTATCTCCCCTGTTCCCGTTTCTGTCTTTACTTTTTTCTTTCGGTCTTCCTCTCTATTAAATTGAATTTTTTTAACAATGGCTTTTCCAATAAAATATAACCCAACACAACCTCCAATTATAGAAGCTCCAATTATCGCTGTTTTTACGTTTTTATTCATTATTAAAACTTTTTTGTTTTTTCAATATAATTATCAATTTGAGTCCAATTTTCAGGTTCAAGATAGCTTTCCATGTAAGACTCCATACTTTTGCCGTAAAGCCTGTTAAACGTGTCTGATATATAACTAATATTAACCAAGCTTCCCGCGCTTGTTACAGCTCCTACAGCTAATGTTTCATCATCCCAAACAACACCCTTTCCATTATGAACATCAATAGCCTTTGCGTTTGCTTGAGCTGAAGTTATTGTAACATTACTAGGATATTCCCTATATAAAGAGTTTGACAAGACCTGCTTTCTACTTAGTTGTGACGCATCTCTTTCACCTTTTCTGTCGTCTTTTGAACGTGTCACCCCTAGTTTGTTTAAAACAGGCTTCAGTATCCCAAAATAGGTTATAGCAATAACGGCAATGCCAACAAGACCATATACAACGTATTTTGTCGTTTGACCTGTTCTAACATCAACATTTACTCCTTGACCTTGACCTTCCTGCATTTGTTTATTTGTTTAGTTTTGATATTCCAAAAATAATAGCCACGACTCCTAAAACAGAAAGTCCTGTGATTAGAGCGATTTTATTCCAATTTCTTGTGGGATTTTGAGGGGTGACGGGTCTGTTACCGACAACCGTAACTTCCTCAACATCTTTGTACATACCCTCTAACTTAATATCAAAGTTACAGTTATTCTGAGTACAAACTTCAGAAACTTTTATTTTTTTATCCCGCATACCACTTCCTCTAGCTAATATGTAATCAGAAGAGTTTACAGTTATCGAGTAATTGCCATTGATATCAGAGGTGACACCGTTAACAGGCTGCTTTACAAAACCTAAAGCATCAACGACCATCACCTTTGTGAAAGGCAACACTTCATCCCATTGATATGTTTTTCCTTTTAGTATCATTTGTTTTTAACTATTTAAGCATTAAATGTTCAAGTTTTTTACTGACGTCAAGTTTTTTATTGACGTATTTAACAAGACCTTAGGCTTTATTGATTTCTTTTTAGGAGACTTACCATTTGAACTTTCATTAGTCGCTGATTTCGGCTCTTTATTCCAAAAATAAACGCCCGCTACTATTGAAGCAACAACAATACCTCCTAAAATTAATTTCGTACTAGTCTTCATATTAAACTATAGGTTTTTGTGCTTTTAAACACTCCGTTAAAGCTGCTTCTCTTTCTGCTGTAGAAGCAAATCTCATTGTAGAAAGTTGCTCTTCACAGGCTTTATATGCCGCATCTATAGCGCCACTTAATACCGCTGTAGATTTTGGGGTGTTATCCGCTAATAAGGAGTTTGAATTACCTGTAATCTTTTCTTTTCTTTTTTTCATGAAGTATACTACTCCGCCAACTATTAATGCTCCTATTAATACTTTTGTTA
>OCVQ010002585.1_pt1 | contig 11655 bp, 7 predicted proteins | sample 1539061 | NCBI WGS metagenome assembly OCVQ01 (sample SAMEA3355526, study PRJEB22509) | marine metagenome | biome: marine; feature: river plume; material: water | place: USA | collected 2010-08-08 | depth 0.5 m | reverse complement strand
GGTGTAGTATAGTCGACATCAAAAGAATTTACACTAAAATCATTTATGTTCATTATTTAATTTATATTGTAAATATTGCTTATATCTCAAATGTTCTACATATTCTTCTTTATAAACTAAATTTTTATATTGAGGAGTATCATATGTTTTTAGATATTCTAAAAGTTGTAGCATATCATCGCGCGACAAAGAAGAGTCAACTATATTCATAAAATCAACATATTGATCATATGGTACAATATTTTCGACATGATGTATAAACATGTCTATATATTTTGGAATTGGCATAAGCAATGGTGGCCAATTTTTAAAATATTCTAGCAGCGTTTCACACTGTGAATAGTCTAATTCTTCAATAATATCTCGATACATCTGTATAATTACGTCAATATCTTCAATATCTTCTGCGTCTTGGGTTTGAGATTTTAGTTGATTGAGTTCATTTACAGTTTCATCTATATGCTCGTTAATTAAACGTTTACAGCAATCTATTACGATTGAGCGGTTTTCATCAGATACACGATTTAATATAATTTGATTAACGTCGATAGCAAATTTTAATTTGATTAAAAAATCTAAAATGTAATTTGGTTTATCAATATTTGTAACGTCAAGCACATATAACCTAGACAAACGTTTATACAACTCATCTCGTGTAAACTGATTGGGATTATCAGTTATATAAGAATCAATGACAGTATTGATGTATTCTAATATTTTTAATACCTTTCGGTCGTTATCCTCTAAATCTTTTAAATTTTTATGTCGATGTTCAAATATTTCAACTAACGGAATAGTTTCAACTTGTTTACTAAACATATTGTACGCTTTAACAGTGTCAAAGTTGTTAGCGTCTTGTGTTATAGTTTGACCAGTATATTCTGGCTTTAAGGTTATAAATTTATAGATTTCTCTATGAGCTATTATAATGATAGCTGTATTCAAATCTTTAATCACACAATCATAATATGTCATAATATTATATATTAACTAATAGTTATGTCAAATATGGCAGTAGCTACACCTGCGCTAATAGTATTAGAATCTAAATAATATGTTGAACTATTATTTGGAGTTCCTGGCAAATCTGAAACATTATTTATAGTAAATTTGCTTGTCGTAGATCCATTGACATCAGATCCAGTATAAAAAGTTTTACCAATATCCCAAGTTTTCAAAACATTAGTGCCATCAACTAGTTTTAAAGTATTAAATGTTAATCTATTATTGCTCCAACCCAGATTTATTAAATTTTTTCTGCTATCGTCTTTATTAAGAGTGGGATTAAATTCTATATTATAGAAAACTTTTCCAATTTGAGTAGTATGATCGATACTATTTGCAGAAGTATAAACATTTAGTATGTATGTTTTGCTGTTGTTTCCTTCAGCATATATTGCATATACATCTCCGGCTGCTTGTGTTACTTTAAATGTTATAGTATCTTGATATGGAATTTCTGTATCTGTTATATTTAATGGCAAAACAAATTCTAGAGTTTGTTCTTTATCTACGTTTGAGTTAAGTGGAGCATTAGGGTCATTTATATAATAGCTAAAACTAGCTATAGTTGGAACAACAGATTTTGACGGAAGTGTTATACCTGTCAATTCTGAAGAAGCAATATCTCTGAATAGCAAACCATTTTTTCCGTCTAGTATTTCTTGGTCAGTAACTTCACTAATTCTTTTTGCTATTTTCCATTGATCTACAAGTACATCTGACGCATTATACACATCTAGAGAAAGTAAATCATAACTTGATATAAAATCTGGCTGTTGTAGATTTTTAAATTTTTTATATGTTATGATCGCATCATCAAGTCTAGGATCATCATTTCCAGGAAATGAGTTGTCTTTATTATATTGACCAATTATTGTTTCATATAAAGCCGTTGCAGAATCTGTAAGTGGTCTATCCTCAATATTTATTCTAACATTAAATTTATACGTGTATTGTGTAGCATAGGTTTTAAAAATACACGCAGTTTGCGTATCATAATTAAAATCGCCTATAACAAGATTATCTCCCTTTTCAACAAAATCTTCTCTAGTTTTAAAATAAAATCTAGTTGTAAGTGGTAAAGTTTTTATTGTTACTGTGGTTGACGCAGTTCCTTCTCCATTTGTATTTACTGCAGATACTTTATAGGTATACGATGTATTTGAAGTTAAACCAGTATCTGTATATGAAAACTGCGTTAGATTATTTGCAATTACTGTTGACCCTCTATAAACTTTGTATGACGATGCTCCAGCAGCTGGTTCCCAATTTAATAATATCTCTGAATCGGAAATAGCATCCCCATATAAACCAATAACTTGATTGGGTTTACTTGAAGAATCAAATGTAGCACTTTCATCATATAATTCAGTTCCAACTATATAATTTTTCGTTGATATTCTAATATTATCATTTAAACTTTGAGCAGTTCTAATAATTCTACATGCTTCATCATCATATCCGATTCGAACTGTAAAACTGATTGCATCATTTCCTCTAGTATTAGAATTTGATCCTTCATGAGAAATTATTACTGGATAATCTCTCCATCGAGTTCCAGTTCCTTGATCAGATATCCATTTTCCATCTGCCTTTGCTTGTTCTCTTTCTGTTCCATTTAAACCAGTAAATGAAATGCCTCCACCAGCATAACCAGTTTGTGTATCTTTGTCAGAAAATTCTATTCTAAATATAGTATTATCTTTTCCGTATTTTGGAGTAATTGTACAGCTACCATTATTATTATCATAATAAAGATCTCTTCGTGTTTCGCTGGTTGCCTTTATACTAAATCCATAGATATAATTATCATTAAACGATCCCAAACTAATACTATTAGCGCCGTGTTCAGATACTGGCTTTTCATCGTTTGCATTTCCTCTAGAGCCTATAGTATCTCTAAAAAATTCATATAAAACTTTTAAACTAGAGCTGCTAGTATTATATTTATGCGCTTTGTCATATACCGACTTTAATGCATTTACATCACTGATGCCAGTAGCATCTCCGCCATTATTGATATGGCTGTCTTGAACATCTGAAGTCTTTGGCATATCGTAAAATTATTTTAATGCGTCAAGTTTTGCATTCAATTCTTTGATGCATTCAATAAGAAGAGGTATCAACTTTTCGTATCTAACAGCTTTGTATCCATCTTCACGAGTAGTTACAATTTCTGGAAAGACGTCCTGCACTTCTTGAGCAATAACACCAATATCATAGCCAGAATATGTGTTTTGATTGCTGTTCCATGTAAATGATACACCATTAAGTTTGTTAATCTTTGACAGCGGATTTTGTATATTTTTAATATTATCTTTTAACGCTGCATCAGAAGAACTGTATGCTATTATGTCTCCCTGTGAACTTATAGTCGTACTAGAGTCTATTCCAGCACATGTTAATTTCCCGGCATTGTCAAAACTTGCTTTTGATGTAAATGCATTACCTGTTCCATTGACACCAAATTTAATGTTTCCTGCAGCGACAATATACATGTCATTGTTGCTAACACTAATTCGTGTAGCATCATCAGTAAATTTTATGCCTTGATTGCCACCACTAATAGTTTTTTGTACGGTTAATGTTTTTGCGATGGTAATATCATCGGCTAACTTGGCACTAGTGACTGCATCATCTCGAATCTGATCTGTGCTTATTCCAGTGCCCAGACCGGTTGTAGTATCAGTGCTAATCCAAGCAGCAATATGCTTGTTTAAAATCTTGTCGTCTCCTATAAGAGCTTGTACTGAGATGTCGGCGCTGCCGTCTACACTTCCAAAACTAAATTTTACGTCGGTTGCGTTCGTACCGGAAAAATCATTGGTTTTTAATGTTCTGCCATTGGTCCATATTCTAGCACTCTTTGCAATTCCGTCAAAGTCATTTGTAGTTCCGGTTGCTGTAGCAGCTGTAGCACTATGGAGTGTGTAGTTATACGCCTTTATCTCGCCTTTACTATGTAAAGATAAGACATTTACCAATCCAGTTGCTTTGGTAATTCTTAGACCAATATCCGTTGGATCAGTTGTTGCTGCGGTGATTGTGCTGTTGATGTTTCCTCCGCGTATTACAAAATCTCCAGGACTTGCACCTGTTGTGGCTAGTTGCCATGATTTTGTGCTGTCATAATTGGTCAACGAAACTTCTCCTGGTCCAGAAAGGGTTAGTCTGCCTCCATCACCAGCAGCTTCGAAAGTAGCTACTTTTATTTTAGCTCCGCTGCCCAAAGCACCTATAGTTGGGTTTGTCGTAGCGTCTGCAAACTTCATTACTGTGTTTGCATTCGTGAATCCAGAACCACGAGTTGCGAGAGCCGCTTGTGTAACAGCTCCACCGACGACGATGATGTCTACCTTTGGATATGCAGTTGCAGTAGCTCCAGAATCATGCACAAGCTGAACGCCTTTATGCGTTCCATCTACATAGCCGCTGCCACCTGCAGTTATAGTGGTTGTAAGAAGTCCTCCACTTTTACCGTCGACTATAATTTGATTGCCTTCTACACCAAGATTGCCTATAGTATAGGTAGTTCCAGCGGTATCCCATGTTGGACCACCCACAGATATTTTAGACGGCGTAATGGCTCCATCTTGTATTTTTGCTGTACTGATACCGGTAGCTAATCCAGTCGACGCATTGGTATTATTATCAAGTGTACGATCCCAATCAGCAATATGACGACGCAATACTTTGCTTGGCCGTATCTGACCTACAATTTGTATCGGTGAAGTGCCATCAAATGATGCTCTATGACTAATCGGAGTTTCAATATCTGAAACTTGTAGCGACTCTGTTACGTTTCCAGTTTGAATTAAAGTAGAAGCTGTAGCCTCTATTATGCCAGTACAACCAGTTTCTCCTGTTCCGTTAGCTAATGAAACGTTAAATGTTTCATCTTGTGCGCGCGGTCTTCTGTATGATGTGTGAATCCAAGTTTTATTAGTTGAATCTATATCAACCACAAACATATTAACTACTATAGGATTAGCATTTAATATTCCACGAACCTTTTCAGCCCATTGTATTGGAGTATCATTTAACAAGACTGGAACATCTATGTCTAATCGTCGAGCTGACACTCCACCAACAGTAACTGGGACACCGACACTAGAATCAAAATATTTGCTAGTAATAGAGATTTTAGCATTTCCAGTTTTTGTAATGGTTCCATTTGCGATGGCTCTTTCACGCTGAGTTTGTCCGGCATATACCGTATAGTTATCCATATAGATGGCTCTTGGCTCTAAAAGACGAGTAGCAGTGGTATCAGCTAATCGTATTTTACTCAACGAGATTCTATAGTTTACATTTGTTGGATCTGATAAGTCTAAAGAAATATCACCTCCCGAAGATTGATAAAATTGTGCATTTAATAGTGCAGAAGTTCCTAATCCTATCTGCTTGCGAATTTCTGCCTTTTCTACTGGGGTAGGATGTTGTTGCGGAACGGCTGGTCCTAAATTGATGTCTTGAGCCATAGTGTTATTTATAAGTCAAATTTAATCTTAGATAAAGTCGAAAACTTTTGTCGGCGTGAGAGAGATACAACGTATTCCGAAAACTTCACCGGGTAAAATATTTGCAATATCATTGTCGTTTATAGTACCTCCTGTTACTGTGAGACTGAGCGCTCCAGCTGTAGTAGTTCTGCGAATATAGACTATCATGCCTACAGTCCAGCTTGTAGTCCCGTCTACTGTTAGAGCGGTGCTTGTAGTGTTTTTACAACGAATATATTTGTTGTTGTCTGCTGCAACAATTGAATATGTTGCAGCATCTAAATCTATATGAGTATGATAGTTGTATATTCTTGCGTCATCTCCAGCACAAAATGTATTTTGCTGAGAACCAAATGACCCAGCTTGCAATACTCCGCTTGTAGTAGTAATTATTGGTTTGCCTGCATCGCTTCCTATCGCTCCAGCTGCAGTAATGTTTCCATGAATATGATTAGTAGTAGCAAGCTGATTTCTTACGGGAGTTATTCCTGTAGAAGAAACGTATAAATTTGTCCCGTCATATTCTATAGCACCAGATACCGGTACAGTCGTTAGAAAACCAGAACCAATCTTTACTGGAGGAACCGAACTACTGCCGGTTGGAAGTGTTACAGTTCCTGTAAATATTGGGTTATGATAGTTAGCATTGCCAATCGCACCAATAAGATTGTTTATCTGATTTTGAATATTACCAGTTACTCCGTTTAGATAGCTTATTTCGTCAGAATCGACATTTCCGATACTCGTATTTAGCGGCAAACTAACTATTCCACTAAATACTGGACTGTCTTTAGGAGCTTTACCATTTATTTGACCTTGAATCGGCTCAAGTACTCCATTCAGATAGCCTATTTCAATATCGCTAACCGGACCTATTGAAGTATCGGCTGGCAATATTACAGTTCCTGTAAAAGTTGGACTATCTTTTGGTGCCTTTGTTGCAAGCGCTGTTGTTATGGTTGTAGCATAGTTTGAATCATCTGCGATCGCTGCAGCCAATTCATTTAATGTATCTAATGCATCGGGAGCATTATCAATCAAATCGTCGATGCGCTGCGATACATAACTTTCGGTAGCGATCGGATCTCTCAGTGGTGTAACTGAATGATTCGTAATATAAAGTTTAGTGCCATTATACTCAAGCGCTCCAGCTATAAGCTCAGCAGTTAACGTTCCAGGCACAAAACGTGCAGAAGGATCTACTAGATTGCCAGTTGGAAAGACAACTGTTCCAGTAAAAGTAGGATCATTGATAGGAGCTTTTGAATCTAGTTGATCTTGAATGTTTTCAGTCAACCCATCTAGATAGCTTATTTCTGTTGCGTCTACGTCTCCGATAAATGTAGATGGAGGCAATATTACCGTGCCGTTAAACGAAGGATTTAATATGGGTGCCTTGGTATCAATCGCAGATTGTAACTTACTAAATGTGGTAAGTATAGTGTCTTCTCCTTCGAGAATAGGACCTTCAATACCAGGAGTATAGCCAACTATCTTTTTATTTAAAAAGTATGATGACGGTATCATGTCGATCATACTCTCTGCAGCTTTAACGACAGCTATCTTTTTATTGGTGCCCCATTCGCTCATCGCTTCGTCTTTATGATCGACTAGCAACAGCCAATCCCATGGATTGGCAACATCTTGAGCGTTTAAATCTGTAATCTTAATGGCCATATGCTTATTTATAAGTCATCGTTTGCGTTGCTGCTATTCGCGAACGGGTTGACTATATTGTTTTGTTGAATATATTCATAGCATTCTTCTGCCGTGTCTGCTACCACCGTAGCATCTGCACAGGTATATGTGCCTCCAACACTAGCAAACGGCTCGATCAACAGCTCTAAAGTTTCTTCGCTGTATATAGCAATCCATTTATTTGATGGAATATCAACTGTTTCATTTATATATTTTATAGTCATAATATTTTATTATGGTGTTACTGTTCCAGTAGGGTGATTTATCGATACGTTCCATATGCCATTAGTTCTGCCGACTCGCGTAAGCTGTTGATATGCATAATAACCATCATTGACGCTTCCTGCCTTTCTTATAGCGAATTTAGCGTCTGCCGAATAGCTCGCAGATCCTGAAGAGGCGGTTGCATATGTAAATGAGTTAGCAGTACTATTCGCAACTGTAGAAGTTGCAGTAACTTGTCCTAAACCTGCATCACTAATTGTTGCGTATCCGCTTCCAGTTAACGGTCCGGATGTACTTGTTGTATACGTAATTGATACATTTGGATTGATAGCAGTAATTGTTGCGCTAGTTGAAGTCAAGTCAACTGGAAACCCGCTGCCCGTGTCATCAGAAATTTTAATCTTTTGATTAACAGTGTAACTATGTGGTGATATACTAACAGTAACGGCATTTCCAGTTCTAGAAAAAGCTGTTCCTGCTATAACTCTTGATGTGTCTGCCGAAGTAGTAACAGTTATTATATCGCCGTTAGCATACGGGTGAGAAGGATAGACGACTGTTACCGTTGTGCCACTTTTTGAAATTTTATCTCCATCAATCTGGTTTATAGTACCACTAAAACTTGGGTACAGCGTACTACCAGCTGCGCCCGAAGACGAACTTGTCGGTCTTGTTCCAGTAAAGTTGATTAATTTTGTAGTAGGATTTCCGTTAGTCAATACAAATCCTTTTAGTATAGCATCGATCGCCTTTACTGATAAATTTGTAGTGTATGCTTGAAAAGTTCCTAAAGTTGATGGAATCGTAAATTTAGTGTCATTCGGAGGAGCATCATATACCAACTCGTCGACTTGCGTGTTATTGCATGCAAATGTGTGTAAAGCAGTTAGACCTGTTAGGTTAGGAATTTGTCCTGTTATAGATGAATTAAATCCACACGCAAAATGTTGCAGAGTAGTCAAACCAGTTAATGTTGGAATAGCTCCATCGAGATTATTACTATCGCATCTAAAAATTTTTATTTTTGAAGCTCCTACTTGACCTAACCCATTTGCTCCGATAAGATCGGGAATAGGTCCGGTCAAAGAATTTTCATAGCATAAAAACTCTTCTAACGCGACTAAACCCTTTAAGCTAGGAATGCCTCCGCTAAATGCATTTCTATAACAAGAAAATTTGACTAGCTGGTTTAACACTGCTCCAGTCTTACTTAGTATCGGAAGAGAACCAGTCAAACCGCTACGTGTTGTTTGTCCTTGAACCCATAGATTTTCGTAGCATTGAAAATCTTGAAGCTTTGTTAAACCTGTAAAGTCTGGCACTCCGCCAATTTTCGTGTTAATCTCTCCTGACAATTCATTTCTAAAGCAATAAAAGCGATATAAATTTGTGGCGGCTCCAGATAAATCTGGAATGTCTCCTGAAAATTTATTTGTATCGACTAGATATCGCGTTAATGTACTAGTATTTACTGGAATTGGAATAGTTCCGCTTATACTGTTTTGTCCTATGTTTATCGCGTCTATTTTCGTAAGTATCGATCCATCGATACTTGTTTGTTGCCATGGTCCAGAAAATTGATTTTGATATACTCTAAAAAACATCAATCCGGTCATCGCATTTATATTCGGCAATTCACCAGTAATTTTATTATCCCATATTTCAAAAGTTTCAATATTTGGATTATCTTTATAGCCAGTACATTCTACGATATCGTTGCCGATACATTTAATCAATTTTAAACCTGTAAACTGTTTCAGATCTAGCGCTCCTCCGATTCCAGTTCCTTTGGTTCCGCTGCCTTCAACCGTAGTGGCACCGGTTCTAGAATAACCGCAGTTGATCTCAGTGACAGATGAAGCACCATTAGTCGGACGTAATGAAATAGCAGGCATAATATATGATTATTTATATTGTATAGGTATGTGTTTTAGTGATTCCAGAAGTAGTAGAATCTTGAGTGCCATCTCCCCATTTTATGACAATAGAACCGGTTGATGGAATAGTAGTCACTTTAAAGTCATTTATAGACTTTGTAGAAGTATTATTAAAATTCCAAAATGCATATTGTTTTGGTAAGGTATATATACGTGCTGTGCCCTTTTTAAGAGTCGTTCCAGGCACAACATGGTCGGGAGCTCCGATAATTATTTTATTAGCGCTTTTGCTCAGTGCGTTTGACCAGCCAGATTTTTCATTTACTGTTCTACCTGGAATACGAGGATAAAACTTTAACCATTTCGACTTTCTAATTTTATAAATTTGTGTCGCTCCAGTATCAACTTTGGTGCCTGAGTCTTTATACGGAAATCCAACAGAAACTATGTCACCAATATTGTTAATAGAAACGCTATAGCCGGCCAGATCTCCAGCATTTCCTGCAATCGTGTCACCATATTGTGTCCATGCTGTTCCATTAAACCGATAGATTTTTGAAACACCACTGTTAGTAGAAAAGGTACTATCTAAAATATTACCGACTATAAGCATATTTCCCGAGTCGTCTAGCGAGACGCTAAAGCCAGATTGCTGCTGTGCAGCTGTGCCATCAATATCAAGGCCGAGTTGTGTCCATAAAGTTCCTCCAGAATATTTATAGACACGTATATGACCAGAAGCATCTCCTGCTTGGTCATTGAATGGAGTTCCAATAGCTAAAACATCACCGCTAGAATTTAGTGCGATGCTCCATCCTCCGTTGTCTCCAGATGCTTCTCCGATAAATTTGCCTATAAGTTGCCACAAATCTATACTCTTGAACTGTTGCCTAAGCACAGTGACAGAACCGTTATCAGTATTAACAGAATCATCTTTAGGAGAGCCGTACGCTATAATAGTACCGGTACTGTTGATAGCAACAGAAAAACCCGACCAATATCCGTAGATTCCAGGAATCGTAGATGTTTTTACCCATTGATTAGTAGCAAGATTATAGTCATAGATGTATATGGCTCCGCTAGAAGTGTCTGGCACTTTACTGCCTATTACTATTCTATAGCCATCATCAGTTATAGCTACGCTATAGCCAATCTGTTCTCCGACTTCGCCAGTAATAGCCTGACCAAATTGGACCCAAAGTTCTGTCGCAGCGTTATACTTGTATACTTTTACCTCTCCGTTGTTATTAGTGCTAAACCATGGAGCGCCGACTACGCATATAGTTCCATCATTGTTAAAATCTACAGAAGTTCCAAACCCATCATCATGATTTGTACCGACTAGCGGCGGTTTATCGAGTATAATAGGCAGCGCTGAAACTACCGCTCTCTTAAAATGATATATGTTCATATCAATATAGTGTGCCTATAGCTATAAATTTTCCTGTATCTTTAGATCTGTAGATATAAAATGCCGTATAGATAATTGTATTTACGACTGTTGTTTCGTCATTTATCTGGTCTGTGCCGCTAGGATTTACTGTTACTGTATCTCCGCTTGTATTAACGATTCCAATCGTCCAGCCAGGTGTTAATCCTGTCCATGCTGGAAGAGTTAACACCCTATCTCCGCTAACGTGAAATATTTTGCCGTTATCACCGGCGACAAGCGGAGTGTCTGCAGTTATATCTGTTATAAGATCTCCTAGACGAAACAATCCGCCTACAGTTAGGTTGCCAGTTATGGAAACATTATCACTAAATGATTTGTTGCTAAATATTTCACTTCCAGCCAGAGTAGCGAGTGTGCCTGTAGTCGGCAGAGTTAGGCTTGTATTTGCTGACGTAGTGACAGCCAGAGTATGAGCTCCACTGTGTGTAAAGTTTCCGCCTATGGTAATAGTCTTTGTTCCGTTATTGACTCCGGTACCTCCGTATGTACCGGCAATTAGTGTTCCTTGCCATGTTCCTGTGCCTATAGTACCGAGTGTAGTAATTGTATTTTGACCGACATACGCGGTAGAGATGTCGATGGCATCTGCTGCGACACTAATTCTACCGCTTGTTCCTACTACGTTAATAGTATTACCGCTCTTGGTCAAACCGTTGCCAGCAACTATATCACCTGCACCAGAAAATTGTGCGAATGTTAACCCAGTATTGTTTAGCACAATCGGGTTGTCTGTTGTTAAAACGAAACCTTTGTCTTTGTTTATTGTGCCTTCTTCGACCAAGCAAAACATGCCTGCTACAACTTCGCTGCTATCGTCTGCATCGGCTGATCTTGTCCATGCTGCTCCTGCAACTACATCATAGATGCCGTTGGTGAGAGTGCTGGCTTGATCTTTAAC
>OCVQ010002580.1_pt1 | contig 11668 bp, 22 predicted proteins | sample 1539061 | NCBI WGS metagenome assembly OCVQ01 (sample SAMEA3355526, study PRJEB22509) | marine metagenome | biome: marine; feature: river plume; material: water | place: USA | collected 2010-08-08 | depth 0.5 m | reverse complement strand
AATTACCAATATCTTCTCTAATGTGGTTATTTATTATAATATTCATTTTAGTACCTTTAAGGTTGCTTAATATTGTTTTATCTTTAATAGTTCTAACTACTCTTCCATTGTAGTAAAAAACAATTTGATTTTCTTCCCACAAACACCCATATTTGATAAAGTTTTTCTGTGGGTTTTTAAATCCAAACCAATGTGTTTTACCTCCAACTGATCCTTTTTTATCTTTTGTTTCGTAATGATAGTTTGTTTGGACATTCCAAAAACCAATCAATGAGTCTAAATATAATTTAAAATAAGATGGTCTTTTTATAGAACTATAAGCTTCTAAAATATCTATTTCTGGTGGCCAAGTATCGAATGACCACATCCAAAAAGCAGGCCATAAATTTCTGCCTGTTGGTAATTTTGCTTCTATTTCAAAGTAGCCATACCCAAATTTGGTTGTATTAGAAACTAACCCAACACCATAATTACTTGTAATTTTCTTGTTGTTAACTGTAAATTCTTTAGGGTTGTAATGAGTTTTTAAGATTAAATCTTCACCTCTAATCTCTACAGCACTTGGATCATACCAATTGTATGTCTTATCAGGGTGAATATCTCCCCATCTTTCTTGGGTTATCCAATTATACCCTGACCATTTTATTTTATTTTCCATATTTTTAATTTCCCTCTATTAATTCAGCTTCTTTTATTGTTTCACAAAACAGAAAATGTGTTTGATTGTTCAACACGTGATCACATTTTAACCAATTCATATACATTTGAACATACTCCATATTGGGGCGATCTCCAAATGTTTTAGCAAAATGTTCAACAGGTTTTTGCCCTACAATAATGTAGGCATTTTCTCCATGCATGTATACTGGTTTCATTTTATTTTGTATAATTTTTTATATTTTTCAATATACGATTCTCCTATTCCCATATCAATTATTTCAAAATTATCGGGTAAAAGAGGTTTGCGTTTAGATGGACTTAATATAGCATCTATCCCATCTTCTGTTATTAACATATAATATTTTTTTCCAGTAGGTTTTTTGTAAACAACTACTGTTACTATTTTCTTTTCAGGTGGTCTTCCTTTAGTTTCGTAAAACATATTGTTTTATTTGTTTAAATCTTCATATTCTAACATGATACCTTTTCGCAACATCATATTATCTGATTCTAAAAACTTTACGTAATCATCACACTGGTGTAACTCTACACGAGTCCCATCTAACTTGATTTGTAATGAATCTATTGTGTTAGTGTAATCGATATGTTCCTGGGTTATTACACTGCTTTTATATCCTGGCTCGCAAGAAAATAAAATATATCCTAATGTAATTCCTGCAAACAAATGCAGTATTGAGTAATAAATTGTTTTGTTCATAACTTAGTTGTTTTTGTTTATTAATTAAATCCTTTTCCGCAATAAACCATTGCTTCTATTTTTTGTTGTTGTAACCATTGTAGGTATTTGAATAATTTTTTCATGGGCTCTCTATTATATAATTTTCGTACTGGTAAATTAAATCTTTAAGTAATTTATTTTCTTGAATGACTCCTTCACATTGATCGATGTTTCGAAACATAGTTGAACCTATAAAAATCCCTATAGCAATTCCAATTGCTAATCCAAGGGATGCTGTTATGTATTTACTTCTTTTATCCATTGATAATTTCGTTTAGTCGTTTAATTTCTGCTATCACATCATCTCCCAATTCAATTTTGGACATCATGGTTAGATCTACTACTTGAGAGTATAATACTTTGATTAACTCGTCTTTTGCTTGTTCTTTGTTCATATTTTTCATTAGTTCTTTACGTTTTTTAGGATGTCTCCACTTACCATAGTTAGACCATTTGTTCATAACTATTTAATCATCTAAGTTTAAATTGGATTCATTTAATATATCTCTGATAGAGTCTCTTACTTTATCAGCCATGTCTTGTTCGGCTCCTGTAGCTTCTCTTCCATCAAAAGAACCATATTTTACTGCACTTCGAAGTAATTGGTCTAATTCCCACATCGCATTCTTCCATTTAATACCATCCAATGCCATTCTTGCATCATTTTGTTCTTCAATAGAGTCGAACTCCAATATTATTTTTCCCATATTTTCTAATTATTTTTTAGTTTCCATAACTCGTAATTACTATTTTGTGTATTGAATTTAATATAATCATCTTTCTCCTCCACAATTTCTATTATTGGAGTTGTTTGCCATGTAAAAAATTGATTGAATGGAGACATAATTAATGAACGGTCAACAGCTGGTTCATCATATTTTGCTTTAAAGGTACCATTTTCATTAAACTCAATCCAAATTACATCTACTGAATGTTTAATTAACCCATCTCTCTCTCTAACGAGCTTCCAATTAGGTTTACCTTGGGTTAGTAGCTCTGCTAAATCTTCTAGTTGATCTATGTGTAGATTATTACTAGTATCTAATGTTACTGGTATTTTATCTTGATTTATTTTCATAGCCATTTTATTTCATTTGTTGCTTGATTCCATTCAAAATGGAATGGTTTATTTGTATAATTGTATCGCTCGTTTAAAACAGATGCATTAAAGAAATGTGTATGTCCATTAAAGTAATATCCATTTGCTCCATGTATATGACCAAACACATGAATCTTTGGTTTGAGTTCATCTACTCGAGGACGTAACATTTCACATCCAACTCGTATACTTTGTCCACCTGGAATATCTTGATAGCCAAATGGTGGTCCGTGTGTAATTAAAATATCTGTGTTATTTGGGATAGCATCCCACTTTGATTTCATTTCTTCACTATTTCGTGGTAAATTGAAAGCCCAATTATAGAATGCAGGTTGCCAAGGTGAACCATAGATGTGAACATTGTCTTCCGGGAAATCTCCATTGGGACCATCATAATATAGTGTTAAATCATCATCTTGCAAATACTCGATAGTCTTGTATCCTGTTAGAATACCACCAGCCCATTCAGGATCATTTTCCATGATTCGATCATGGTTACCTGCAATTAATATTTTTGTATCGTAATTGTTTATTGCATCAAACCAATCAAAAAATTCAGTTGCCTCTGCTTTAACATAACCTGAGTTCATGAAATCACCTGCATGGATTAATATCTCACCTCCAGGTAAATCTCCATCCAATTGCTTATGCTTTGAATGTGTATCAGAGATTAATGTAATTTTCATTGATTTTTTCCTTTTTTATAATGGAATATACGAAAAAAAATTTTAAAAGCCAAATAAAAGTACAAGAGTTTTTAACGGTTAGTTTATCCTTTAATTAATTCTTTTGATCCCACAAGGGAACCTTGTAATACTACCTTATCGATTCTCGAATCAATATAGGATTTTGTTTGATTAATTTCTCGATGAATTTCATCTTCTATTTTGTGATGTTCTTGATCAATTTGTTGAACTTGATTCATTATTGTTTTTTCAACCATATTGATATCGCGATGAGTATCGTCAAGTAATCGACGAAGATATTCGTCATTGCGACTCATATTTTCATATACAATATCGAATTGTTTTTGATGTTCACTTATTTTTTTTTCTAATTTGCTTATCTTAACCATACCTAGAACTAAAGCTATTAATAATAATACTGCTGCAATCGTAAGCATACCTAAAACATATGATGTTATTTCTATCATGTTTTTAAATTTTTATATGTCAAAGAACTCTTGTACTTGCACGCCTGAGTGGATTCGAACCACTAACACTCGGATTTGGAATCCGATGCTCTACCAATTGGAGCTACAGACGCGTATTTGAACTTGTAAAACCCACCTTGCGGCAAGGAAACTCGGTTCAATGTTTTTTGCGTAGTCAGGACAGGACTCGAACCTGTTGCTGCAAATAGTGCGTTTACCCTTACGCCACCTGACTATTTGAGGATGAGAAGTCCTCTGTATTGTCTGTACTGTTTTCTAAATTTCATACTTAGCGTCTGTTCAGTCTTCCTTTCTCAAGGGAACAACACAATGTTTGCAGGGCACGCTTAACCTGCTGGAGCTGATATCATTATGCTCTTTAGTGTTTCCACCAACGTTTTTTTGTAGTCAGGGCCGGACTCGAACCGGATAAGCAACCATTTAACGGGACTCGGGACCAATCCCTCATTACGCCCACCTGACTATATTGCTTCTTATTCTAATACCCCTTTATTTCGAAGCCAACCTGCTTATCTTTAAATACGAGTTTCTCAAGGGTACAGGCTGTTGTAGTCCTACGGGGAATCGAACCCCGCTTTCCAGGATGAAAACCTGACGACCTAACCGATAGTCGATAGGACCAAATTCTACTTTTTAGCTTGTTTTCTAATGGTATAGTTTAACCAACTTAACCAACTTTGAAGTTGTTCTGCGTTTTGTTTTGCTGAATTTTTGCTCATGTTTTTATTTTATATTTAACTCTTTTTCTACTTCTTTAATATGTTTACATCTTTTATCAAATGCTCTCCATGATCCAGGGCAACTACATTTTAATTTTCCCATATTCTCTCTTACTTGGTAAAAACCATCCCCACTTGAGGATTCAAACATCCATTTGTTTTCCTGTTTAGGCTTTTCAACTATTTTAGGTAAATTATCTATTACCAAAACATCACTTAATTCAGTTTCAGGAATACAATTAATACCTTCAGGCATAATTCTATATTCCTCTCCCATTTTTACAATAGCAACACATAAATAAGGGTGTTTTGATACCTCGTATTTGAAAGATCTATGAGTGCAATGTTTAATATTGTCTCTTTGGGGATAAATTGTTGATTCGCTTTTAGGAACCACTTTTACTACCCTAGTACCATCTTCATACTCTAACGTTAACTCACTTAACATAACCTTTCTTTTAGATGAAATATACAAAAATTCTCTTGTAAATCCAATTCCCTTTTATTTCTTTTTAATATCCTTGCCTTTTAAAAATTTTACAGCAGTAACTATTTCAGCACATCCTTCATATAGTTCATTTTTTTCATATACTGGAAGGTTCTGTTCTAAAGTGGTGATGAAATCATTTCTATCCACTGTTATATCATATATAGTTTGGTCTTGTTCTACTAATACTGTAAGGGCGTGTAGGTGTCTTTTTCTGCCTTTTAAGTTCTTTAAGATAGTTTCTACAAGTGCCTTTGATATTCTCAAATCACGTTGTGAAATCAATTCCTCAAATTCCTCACTATCAAATACACTAATTTCTGTTACCATTTTAAAATAAGTTTAAAAAGTCCGTATTAATATTTTTTCCTTTTAATTTATTAATCTTCTCATCGTTTTCTAGCATTTTTGATGCTAGTTTCTCAAGGTGTTTCTCCTTTTGTTTATCGTAGTCTTTTATTAACTTATTATGTTTTTTCTTTTTCACTTAATGATGAATACTTTCCTTCAATTTATTTATTATTGCATCGTTTTTTTCAATGTGCTTTAATCTCTTAGCAAGATTTATACTGTTTCTTTTAGGTTTACCTTCTTTTTTAGATTTAGACATAATATTTTGATCATAAATATTACTTTTTCCTTGAAACTAAAGCATATGGATCACTTTCAACTCTACTTTCATTGCCCCCTAACTCCTCCAGTTTTCTCATATGGTAATCATCTAATTTGAAATCAATCATTTCCGTGGTTTTATAAACGGTCTGATGGCCTTCCATAGACTCCATGTCTCGCTCAGTAAAAACGTTGCCTAAACGTATAAAATAGCAGTTATAACACGATAATTGTGGGTTACCATCTCTAAAATTGTGTTTATTTCCATCTTTAAAAAACATAATTACAGGAATCTTACCATCTACCTCTCTTTTTTCATTGAACCCACACCAATAACATTCCTCTATCATATATCCGGCCTCCACCATCCTAAACTTTAGTTTATCTGGTGAAAAGGACGAAGCATCTGCTGTTCCATTTACAATATCCTCAATGGCGGGTTGTTTTCTCCCAAATGGATGATTGCTCATAAATTTTGGAATACCTTTTCCACATTGGTTTTTATGTAACTCAAATAAAGACAAACCTGTTTCCTCATCTTTATATGCCTTCATAAACGGCTTTAGATGCTGATAAGAACAATTTAAATACCGAGCCGCTGATAAAACTGAACGGGTTTGTTTCATTGCCCGCAGTACATCCTCTTTTGATATAGGTTTTGCGTGAGCCATTTTTACATTATATTGTCAAAGTCAATATCCTCTTCATTTTTAGCATCTTCTTTTTCAAAATCAAGCATTTCAACTTTAGAGTCCTTAAAGTAATTTTGCTGTTGCTTTTCATACACATCGTATTGTTCAGGTTCCATTAAAACAATATCTGTCCACGTGTGATCTTTTTCACCAAACATCATTGGTACTCCTCGTTTTGCTCCAGTAGTTGAACATTCAACACATGTTTTTGCTGTTGGCAATGCTTTTATTCTTAAGGGATTTATTGTCTCTCGACATTTAATACATATTCTATTTTCCATCGTATCTTTTTAAAAATTTGTATAATTGTAATGGTGTATTAATTATGTGTCTGACTCCATCTTCTGAAACTAAAGGGTAAACTTCACCATTTTCTTTTAAGCTTTCAAATACCCACCATATAATTATGTTTTTCTCTAATTCTCCATATTGTTTTTCAAGCAATCCTTCAATTATTTGAAAATGTAAATCCTCATATTTAACCAGGCTTATTCCTACACTTTCAGATATTTTTTGGTATGCCTCAATTTCACACAAAATTGAAATTATATCTAAAAAGAATTTTTCCTTTTTACGTTTAATTGATTTTTCACTCTCTTCTATTCTACCGCCTTTTCCAATTAATTCACTTAGTTTTTTGAACGTCTCTTCCATTCTTCTACTTTAAATACTGTTAAAAAATCTTGTATATTCATGTTTTTAATGTGGGAAGCTACCAAAATAGCATCCTCTAAATCAATGGCCTCAAATTTACCTTGTGGTTCCTTAGTTTTATCGTGTTTGTTATAGTATATATATAGGCTCATTGGGTGTGGTGTGTTAGCAAGCTTTTAAATAATTTCAAATTCAATTTCGGTGTCTGCTAATCCCCAATTATCTTCATTTTTAGATTCTTGAAAATGTTCCACCCATTCATATGCATCATTATAATGTTGTTTAGAAGGTGATGAACCATCATTTCCCCCACCAATATGAGATAAGTGGTATAATGGGATATCAAAATATGGTATTAAATTAAAACCATTTAATACTGCTTTTTTCTGTACATTTGTATCTACAAAACACGCATATAGCATTTGCTCTTCAAATCCTTTAATTCCTTCCCAAACATTTTTATGAGCTAATTGAAAATCTCCACAACAATTTATTAAACTATATTTATCATTGGGGGTTACTTGGGCAGGAAAATATCTTGGTTTACTTTCAATATCCATTTTATCTCTAAATTCTCTCCATTTATCAAATCCTATTTTTTCTAATTCAGAATATTCTACATCCCTTCTTGAAATAGAATAAAAAGTATTTTTATCAGCTGTTGATAAAAATGATGTTAAATGTTCTTTTTTAGGTGCGATAATATCCATAGTAGAACATACTATCCAATCGGCTTGACATCTTTTTAACATCATGTTTTGTGATATAACTCCATTAAATGGACTTGCATTAGGGTTATCATTAGTTAATATCTTTGCAATTTCTTCTGTTATTACAAAATGTCTAATTTTTCCTGTTTTAGGTATTTGATCTTTTAATTCCCATAAAAGTGGTTCTTTACCTATTGGAGTATTCCAATCACAAAACCAAACCTCATCAAATGTTTCTATCATTGAAGTTAAACATGTTATAATTCTTTCATTCTCTTTGTAGCCATCATTTCTACACCCTAGTAATATTGCTGTTTTTTCCATATATCTATTTATTTATGATATTTGTAATTTTTAATATTTCAGATTCAGTTAAATCTTGGTGGTTAGGTAAATAAAACCCAAATTTATCTATTATATCAGAATTAGGAAGATTTACTTTTTCATAATTCTCATACCATATAGGTTTATTTCCTAAATTTCCAGCTATTAAAGGTCTAACTTCAATATTAGCTTCAATTAAATCTTTTACAATTTGATCTTTATTCTTACTTACAACGGGTATAGCAAAATTAGAAATAAAATTATCGGGATTTGTTTCTATATTTAATTCATTATTAGTTAGATTTTTTAAGTAAAATTTAAAATTTAAGTTTCGTTTTTGAGAATAATTATCTAACTTGTCTATAGCTCTTAAACCAATAAATGCTTGTAAATCTGTAGATCTTAAATTCATCCCTGGTAGATAGAAATTATACAGTGAACTAAAATTGTCAGTATTATATTTAGTGTTATAATGGTTTTGGTCCTCTATTGATAAATCTCTAGACCAGCCATGACTTCTCATCATTAATAAAGAATTATATAAATCTTTATCATTAGTATTAATAAAACCACCTTCAATAGTACTTAAGTGGTGACCAAAATACATTGAAAAAAACGATGCTAATCCAAATGTACCTAAATATTCTCCTTTATATTTAGAGCCCATACTTTCACATACATCCTCTAAAAGTAAAACATCATATTTTTTACATAGTTCAATTATTCGATTCATATCAGGAACTAATCCTAATACAGATACTAATATAAGAGCACTTGGTGATTCAGTTTTAAATATCTCTTCTAAATGTTCTAAATCACAAGATAGATCGGTTAGATTACAGTCACATAAAATTGGTTCTAAGCCTAATAAAATTGGAGAAGATAAATCTGTAGCCCAACTTAATGATGGAACAACTACTTTATTATTTTTTAAACGATTAGTGTGTTTTAAAGCGGCTAATGTTAATAATATTGAAGATGATCCTGAATTTACAAATACCGAGTATTTGGTTCCTATTTTATTAGCCCATTTTTTTTCTAATTCTACTGTTAATTCACCTTTTGTTAATCTTGGTATTTCGTCTTGGGATAGCCATTCTATTAAAGAATTAATATCTTGTTTATCAATTGTATCGCTAACTAATTTAATCATAATTTATTTATATTGGTTAATATATTTCATCCATTCTATAGCATTTTCTATCCCATGTTCCATATCAACAAAATCTTGTTTATTAAATTCATTAATATATTTTTCTGAGCTAATGTTAACTATTTTAGGGCTGCCTGTTAATCCATTTAAAGGTGTTTGAGTTATAACTTTTTTATTTAATTTGCTCCCTACATTTTCAGCTAATTCTTTGATTGAAATATTTGAAAAACCACTTACATTGTATGTTATTTCACTACCATGTAACAATATGTTCCAAAACATTTCAACAACATCGGTAATATAACAATATGTTCTAAGTGCTGAGCCATCATCCATAAGTTCGATAGTATCATTATTTAATCCTTTATCGATAATACTATTTAATACTCTTAAATCTCCTAATTTAGTAAATGGACCATATGCTAAACTTAATCTAGCTATTTTTACATCATATCCTGAAGTAATATAGCTGTGGCAGATGGTTTCACCACATCTTTTAGATTCAATATAACATGCTCTATTATGAGATGGAGTTGTTGTTCCAATTTGGGATTCATCAATATTAAAACTATCATTTCCACTATATAATTCACTTGTACTTACAAATAAAAATTTACCATCTGGTTTTAATGAGTCTAGTAAATTAATAGTGGCCTGAGTATTAATTTTGATAGTAGTTAAACTATCACTAAGAAATTTCATTGGTTGAGCATACCCAGATGAATGAATAATAGCATCAAAAAATTTAGGTTCTAATTTAACCGAGGTAATATCCTCTTTAATTTCTGTATAGGAAAAATTATAGTATTCCTTTAAATACTCGGGGATTGAATTTTTATAAGATAAATATAAATCAATGTTAAGTTCATTTTGAAGTTTTTTAATACATTGAGCTAAGTAAAATCCTACTAATCCGGATGCTCCTGTAATGAGGACTTTTTTATTTTGTAGTGATGAAAAATCAATATTCTTTACTACGTTATTAATATCTTTATTTAAAAAATTCATTATACAAGTTTATTAAATTTGTTTTTAAGTGAATCAATATCTAGTCCTAACAATTTATCTATTTGAGGTTTCTTCCCATAATATAATATAAATTCCCTAGGTATCCCAATGTTAGTTAACTTATATAAAAATCCTTCTAAAGCTTTATTAACAAAATAATTAGTAGAACCTTCATAAAACGGTTCACAAATTATAATATTATTATTAAAATGTTTTTTTAATGTTTCTCCATCAAAAGGAGTAATAGTTGAATAGTATAATAAAGTAACATCTAAATCTTTAACAGCTTCATATACTGGTTCAAGCATATTACCATAACACACAATAAGAGCTTTAGTGCCTTCTTTAATGACATTTGCTTTACCAAATGTAACTTTAAAATCTAAACTATGTTCATATTCGCTAAGTCTAAAATAAGTAGGAGCTCCATTATTATAAGTTTGAGAGAATAAACTATCAAATTCCTTTGAGTTTCCTGGTGAGATAATGTGCATATTAGGTATTACAGATAAAGTAGCAACATCACTTGGGCAGTGATGAGTACATCCTAATCCAGCATAATCATATGAATTACCTATACTAATAAAATTACCATTTAAATTTTGATAACCAAAATCAGTTTTTAGTTGTTCTAATGCTCGTTCAACAATAAAAGGAGCAATTGTGTGAACAACAGGAATAAGACTAGCTTTACTCATACCCGCTGCTAAACCAATTGTTGATTGTTCTAAAATTCCTATATTATATGTTCTATCAGGATAATCTTCAAAACATTTTTTAAATCCAAATACTCCAATATCACCTAAAAGAAGACATAGGTCTTTATTTTGAGACATTGTTTCGGAAATTGTTGTTACAAATTGTTTTCTCATAATCCTTTTATGATTTGTTGGTATTCTTCTTTATTTGGAAATTTGTGATGCCATTCCGGGTTATTTTCAATCATTGAAATGCCTTTTCCTTTAATAGTATTAGCTATAATACAAGTAGGTCTTGTTGGAGGATATGTTAAAGCAGATTCAATTTGAGAATGATTATGACCATCAATCTCAATCACATTCCACCCAAATGATTCGAATTTATTTTTTAAATCACCCAAATCAACTGCTCTATCTGTGGAATGATTAAAATCAATAATACAATATAAATTATTAAGATTATGATGATTAGCTAATAAAGCGGATTCCCAAATTGTTCCTTCATTTGCTTCACCATCACCTACTAAAACATATACTTTGTTTTTATATTTTTTAATTTTAGATGCTAAGGCAAGCCCAATTCCAATAGGTAAACCATGACCTAAAGAACCAGTTGATGATTCTACCCCAAATATTTTATCTGTTGGATGGCCACCTAATTTACTATCTAAATCACAAAATGTATTAATATCTTCTTTAAGTAAATTAAAATGATCTAATATAACATATAACCCTAATGATGCATGTCCCTTACTTAAAATAAAACGATCTCTATCTATTTTATTTTCTTTAATACTATCAATATCTAGAACTTTATTATATAAAACATACATTATATCTAATATAGATAAAGAACTTGGTATATGACCTTCTTTTTTTAAAGTAGCTATATCTACTATTTTTTTAATTAAATTATTCATAATGATTTAGTTGTTCTTT
>OCVQ010002579.1_pt1 | contig 11669 bp, 8 predicted proteins | sample 1539061 | NCBI WGS metagenome assembly OCVQ01 (sample SAMEA3355526, study PRJEB22509) | marine metagenome | biome: marine; feature: river plume; material: water | place: USA | collected 2010-08-08 | depth 0.5 m | reverse complement strand
AGGGCTTCGACGCGGGTTTCAGCCAGACGATCGATGAACACTGCATGGGCTGAATCCAAACGGGTGCCCAAGTCGTAGGTCATGTCGATTGACACCCGCGGCACAGTCAGGTTGTCTTGAGTTGAGAACACAGCGTTTGCCACGACGTTGTTCGGTTGTGTGGTGTCCATTCCATCGATGATGAGTTGTGCATCTCGACCTTCGAGCCCATTGACAATCAGACTGAACTGGTCACGAAGTGGTTGCCAAGCATCCATGGCTAAATCGATTTCATAGACTGGAATTCCACCGATCATTCTGAAATCATACTCGATGAAAATCCGTCCCGATGGGAGGCTTGGCATCCAAGATTTCATGTGCCATGCTCGGCGCAATTCAATGGAAATGCCTTGGTCGACCCAGGCAGATGTATTGACACCCACCAGTTCACTATCGAGCACGACCCCATCTTCAAGCAACCTTGCGGCTAACTCCGGATAGGATACATTCGCTAATTTGAGCGCTTCAATAAAGGCTGGAGCCTCTGATGGCGTCACCTTGTAATCCTCGAGAATTTGATTGACGGTGCTTCGACCCGTGAGCGTGAAGGTTGGCATTCTGCTGTAGTTGAAACTCACAAGGGTCGCTTCATTGAAGTTCGCTGACAATCCATGTGCCCAATCGGGCTCTTCATTGACGTTCGAACCCTTCTTGACGTCGGCAGTGACGTTGAACGCTTCACCGGTGACCAAGTCAATACCGAGCGACATGTTGTTTTCCTCTGTGCTTACGCCACCGAGGTCAACCGTCATTCCGTAGACAAGATCGTTCACCACCGTCCCGAAGTCAACCAAATCACCGAGGAAGAACGAAAGCGCTTCAACGCCATCACCCTCATCGAAGGTCGGCAATTCAAGGCCTGTGGAATCAACTGCGCTTGGGTAAGCGATGGTGATGTCTGCTGGCAGAGGGTCGATGGCAATGCGGCCATTCATACCTTTGAATTTGTCAACATAGTCTGTTTCATCCTCAAGGATGACATTGAATGGAGCCGATTGAGCACGGGTCATCTCGATCCGAGAGTTTCCTTCCGGTCCAGAGGACCCAGGGTCAAGAGGTGAGAGCCGCTGGACGCTTGTGACTTGTGAAATAGCAACGCTGAGGCTTGCTTCACCGATGTCTTCGTTCACGCAGAATCTGAAATGGTCGCCGTCCATTGTGAGTGGAGTTGTGGCGTTCGTCATCTGAATCTGAATGGATTCCATCGGTTCGTTTGCGACGTACCCCACCGTGTCGCCAAGCACCAGTGAGAAGGCTGCTGGCAGTCCATTCAGCCGGATAGCGTTGCGTTGCGTTGCGCTTTCTCCACCGTATGTGATGGTCCCAATCGGGCTGCTGGCAGAGTAAGTCATGGCCTCGGGTGTTTGGGTGAGGTTGAACGTGCTCGGGCGGTTTGAAACTGTGGCTGACTGGCGCGTTGCATTCTCCAAGTCACCGTCGGTGTGGCGCATGTGACCGATGAGAAGTGGACCGCCTTCTTGGCCTCGCAACTCCATTTGTCTGATGTCATTGATTGGGTCGTAGGAATGCTCGACATCCGTGATGCCACCGATCCGCGCACTCATCGCCACTGGGACAAGAGGTGGCATAGGACCAAGTCTTCCATCAACCGATTTCGCTTCTGTGTCTTCGGAAAGCAAGATGTGGTCGATTTCGGGTAACCACGGGTTGTCTGTACTGGAAATTGAGAAGGTGACCTGCCCGATCGGCATCGGGGAACGCACCGAGGTCGCGAGCGTACTTCGGACTTGGTTTCGGCAATGCAGGCCCACTGCTCCACCTTCTGAGCCAGCGGTGCCGACGATGGATTCTGGCAGACCATTGACAATGTCGCCCACATCGAGAATAACCTCAACAATGGTCAGCAAAGCATTGTCAAAAATTTGAGCAATCGTGCCGAGGTTTGGATTGTCAAAGTTGACTCGACTGAGTCCACTTTCAGGGATCATGAAACTCCCTTCGACAATAATGACCTTTGGAACATTATCGATGGTGAGTTCAAGTGAAGAGCGATCTGACTCATAGCCGCCCCGTTTGAAGGTGGATTTGTATTCCAAACGGTCAATTGATTCGGTTCCTGCAATGAGAATCAATGTGTTGGGTGGTTCTGCAGGATTCACTGGCAAGGTTGGGTCATTGACGTTCGTGGTTGAATCACCAGTGAAGTTCTTGATGGCAATGATGAGTGAAAGACGCTCTGGGACATCTCCAGGAAACCCTTGGCTGCCTGGTGCTTCGCCAATCATCGTGAAAATGGCTGCAATCTCTTCAGTGGGCATGGTGCCTGAAGGAAGACCGCGAATCCAACTTCGAGAATCTGTGATGTTACCGAATGGGGTGTCGCCTTCTGCTGTGTTTGAACGGTCTTCGAAATAGTGGAGGAAGAGATCAACACCTACATCTGAGAAGATTTCCACCGTGTCAAACGTGTTTTGCCCAAGGTTATCGTTTCGAAGTGTGATGTCGATTTCCTCCGGAATTCGAGTTTCGCCCTCCTCCGGGTGGAAGCCTACATCGATGTAGGCCGTTTCGAGCACAGGTGCTGAAGTGCCACCACCATAGCCATCGAACCGTATGAACCCGACACCAACGCGGAGGGCGCATTTGTGTTCATCGCTCTTGGCAAGATGATCTGCAATCGGGTCGAAGTACGATTCATCTGCACAATCAGTTTGGCGATTGCCGCCTGGTGCATCTGGATTTGACACACGAATTGCGTATGGAGCTGAAATGGAAGTGAGGCTCAAATCTGAAGGGTCGATTGTCCCGCCAAACAAACCACCGATGAACGCTGCCGTATTGGTCACCAATGCATTCACTTTGAAAGCGATTTTTTGGAGACCGACGGAGAGCGTGTACTCGTGCGGAGGTTGGGTAAATTGAGTATCGATAACAACAGCGTAGGATTCTGAATCATCAAGGGTTACATCAAACGCAAGCCCCTTCATCAAACTCACTTCCAAGTTTGCTAAATCATCCCATAGCGGGTCGTTTTGGTCAAGAGCAGTCACCGCCCATTGGAATGTTGGCTTGATCCATAATTCTTCGATGCACGGAACCGTCACATCGGGAATCCCAGGTGCTGGGCTCGGCGTGGTGACGCAATCTCCGAATTCCAATCCAAATCCATCGCCTTGAGTGATCAGGCCTTGAATGGTCAGGCCTACTGACAAGTCGTCGCCGCCATCACCGTCAATGTCGATGTAATTATTGAACAGCACAAGGTCCGTACCGACGAGGAGTTCGCCTGTGAACGTACCATTTTGCCATGCCTCAAAGGATGGACCGTTATTGCGAGAGGAGTAATTGACATAGATGGCATAGGTGTTGATACCAATGCCTAAGGGGTTGTCCAAGCCGAGTGAGTTGACAGAGAACAACGTCTCAAACAGATTGTACGGCCATCCATCGGGCTGGGTGGACGTGTCAATTAGGAATTCGTAAGGACGTGGGTGATCGATTTCAAACGAGGAACTGTCACGCAACGAGACATTGTCGAGGTAAGCGCTTGCTTCGCTGAGTGCATCATCAGGACCGATTAGTCTTGCATTTGTATCCACTTCATTGAGAGCGGTAAGAGCTGCTGTGGTGGCTAATTCGCCTTCACCGCTGTCCGTACGGGCGTTGAGTGTTTCCTCAAGCGCATCGAGAACGCCGTAGTCATCTCGGGTGACTGACAGGTCCGCTCCCGCTGGTTGGGCGATGGATGCAAACATGACCACGACGAGGAACACAGCCATGCGCCTTGGGTCCCTCTGTTGAGGCAACCCAGCTCGCACAACACGAACAGCCACCTCATCCATGCACTTAGCAAGAAGAGCCACTATGAGAACCCATCCCCTTCGTGAACGGGTCAGATGGGCATCTGAAGGGCATGCTCAGCGGTTGGTTAAGCAGTGACGATGTTGTCTGCGTTGCAGGACGGGCAAGCCACAATTGCTTGCGGAACACCTGCTGGTAACGTAACGGAAAAGCCAGTGTTGCATGCGGCACATGTGAGCGTTTTGGTGGTCGCTTGTTCTGCAGGAACTGCAACTGAAACAGGTTGCTCGACCGGTGGTGCGACTGCGGGTTGCTCTTGCGCCACAGATTTGGAGTGGGTGCCCTCTGGAAGCTGCACTCCGCCGCTCCTGACAACGGTTTGAGGTGCTTCTGCTGGCATCAAATCTTGGTCCATTTCGGTGGGCGCTGGCGCTTCAGGCTCACTCGTGATCGATTCGTCATTAAACAGAGCCATCGCATCAGAGGCGGCCATTTGGCTGCCTGCACTGAAAGACGGGTTTGCAGTTGGAGGAGCAAAGGCTGAACCGGTCTGCACGGAGTTGTTCCCACCGTAAATCGACTCGAGTTCTGCTGCCTTCGCATGTTCCTCTTGCGCTTCTGTTGACGTGACTTCGCCGATATCAAGGCCGGCAAGAACGGTTGCAGAAGCGAACAGCGGTGTCTTTCGAGCGTCCACCACATTGGCAATGTGTGCTTTCGCTTCAGGGACAGAGAGGCCTCGTCCGACGAGGAGATCGACAGCAATGCCGTGTTGCCAGCGGCGATGACCAACAAGGGCGATGCCCATCGTGAGGGTTCCGATGAACAGGACAATCAAGAGCATACCAGCGATGCTGCCTTCTTCTGTTGGCTCGCCAATATTGAGGGTGAAGGCATGGTCGTCGGAGTTGTTCGAAGGGTCGAAAACGGTGACGACAACGGTGTACGTTCCAGGTTGTTTGAATGTCAAATCCGCAGTGCTACCTGTTCGATCAGGGTCATCCCGTGCATCGCCATTTCCATCGCTGTCGAGTTCGGGATTGAGGTCCCAATGATAACGGAGGGCGGATGCATCATCGAATGGATCGTTTGCCTCGACCGTGCAGGTGAGGGATTGGTCAATCATACCGCTCGATGGAAGCACATTCAGGGAGGTTTGTTGAAGCACAGGCAAGGTGTTGTCGATGACAACAACCGTGGTCGCAGTGGCATTGGTGTTGCCTGAAGCATCGGTCACTGTCAGCACAACTTCATGGCTTCCAATCGATGCCCACGAGAGGAGCACCGAGGAATTTTGCCCGAATGGTGAACCGTCGAGGTTCCATGCACATGCCGATATGAGGTGATCGTCGCTGCTGCTGTCGCAGTTCAGCACAAGTGCGTCGTTGACGAGCAAACGCCAGCCCCCTGCAACTGGCTGGCCATTGCCTCCAATTCGAGCGATTGGATCGATGACATCATTCACGGTGATCGTGGTGGTAGTGGAGGCCATTTCTCCCGTTGGTGAGGTCACCCAAAGCGTGACGGTGCGGTCGCCAGGTGTTGGCCAAGAGGCTTCAGCCGTGAACCCCGTAGCGTCTGCGTCGTTGTTCGGCGTGCCATCGTTGTCTGAATCCACGTTTGAATCGAAGTCCCATTGCACTGCATCAATTTGGTTGAGGCGATTGGGTGTTGAAGAAGCATCAAAATTCACGCTTGCTCCAACCGTCGTTGAACCATCTGCATCATTGGAAAGCACTGGATTGAGCGTTGGTGAGAGTTCAACGCGAACGGTCATTCGAACCGTTTCGTCGCCGTTTGCACCGCCGACTGGAGTATCGGTGTTGTCGGCTACTAAAATCAGTGATTCTCCATCCAACTCATTTGGCACAATCCACGAAAAGGAAGACGAACCTTCGACTGATTGCAACGACGCTCCAGTGATCGAGAGGGTGCCAACGCCTCCCGTCGTGTAGAGGTTGTTCATGTTCTCAGTTTGAAGGTAAACATCGCCTTGAGACTCAAGCGACCAAGCACTCACCACCACGGTTGTGCCCGCATCTAAACGCAATGCATCGCCAGAGAGAAGTGTTTGGTAGGAGTCAGACTCCATTTGAATCAAATCATGATAGGGTGTCCAATACGCTTCGTTGATGGCTTGAACATTTAGACTGGCCCTGCTGTCGTTTCCACCCAAGTCGCCCATGCCTTGATCGCCATCGTGGTCAAGGTTGTCGAACACAATGTACCACGTTTTCTGAGAGAGAGAAGATGGGACCTTCCAGTGGAATGAATACGAACCTAAGGCGGATTCAGTGGATGGAATTTGCTCATACGATGAGCGATAGGATTGACCAAGGTCATAGGGCTGAATGGTGTTTTGATCGAATACGAAAACATCCATCGCATCATCAATGATGTTGATGTTGATGTCGAAGACATCGCCTGGCATCAATACGCCCAAGGAGACCTTGACACATTCTCCATCGGAGATTGCATCGGAACTCGAAAATGCAGCCGCCGTCGTTTCTGTGCAGGAAGGTGCAGCACGCCCTGCATCAGCGAGTGCGGATGGCGGCACCATGAGCATGACGAACAGTAAAACCGCCACAAGAGAGGAACGCATGCTCTGCTGTTGTTCATCGTCCACTTGAATGATGTGGAGGATTGTTTCACGCTGTCCAGCCATTTTGTGACCAAGAACGATGGGTCACATGGCCATTGGTGTGGAGGTGAACTCGGTCACCGTCATTGGCAAAAGTGATGCTGAGTGGTGACCCTTCACCGGCCTTATTGGCTTCTGAAAGTGACATGTTGCCGTCTTTGATTCGAGCGCTGAAATGGGTGAGCACGAGATGGCGGGCACCGCATGCAAGAGCTGTGCGGACGGCCCCCGTGGCTGTGGAATGGAGGTGCTCTGTTGCGTGGTCTTTCGTGTCTTCCAAAAACGTGGCTTCGTGCACCAACACATCCACGCCTTCCAAATCGATCAATCCCGGGGCCTGCTCAGCAGTGTCACCAGAAATCACGAAGCGGTGAGGTCGAATCGATTCACTGCGGAATGAAGAGGCAAGAAGCACTTCACCGTTGTCAAGCGTGACATCTCGACCTTGCCCCAATTCTGTTTGCTGTTCTTTCGACAAACGCAACTCTGCAGCTTTCAACCGGTTGAATTTACCTGATTTTTCTTTCGATTCAAACATCCAAGCGCAGGAGGGGACGGTATGCGTGGTGGCAAGTGGAACGATTTTCACTTGCTTCCAGCCCTCTGGTTGCGGCATGGCGTCAAGAGAACTCGAACCACCCGTTTCAGGATTGAGTTCAATCCATTTGTCAGCGACTGTATCCCCGAGGATCCAACGTACCTTGTAACCAAGTCCTTCACTTGTGGCGCCCAAACTGTGCCATGATTGCATTTGTCGTGCGAGTTCAGCCGGTGGTGCTGTTGGTGGAACTGGCAGGCCTGCGGACAATGCCTCGAGCGTCTCGCTGGAGGTGGGGCCGATGATCAAAAGCGGCTTTTCTCGGCGGTCGAGTGCCATGGTTTGCAACCAAGGTAACAGGCCCCAAGTGTGGTCGAGATGCCCGTGCGTAAGGCACACTGCATCAATTTTGGCCGCTCTCAAGGAAACTGGAGGGGTTTGTGATTTGAGGCGTTTGCGATGATCTGCGTACCGAGATTGAAACCCTTCACCGGCGTCGATGACAGCAAGGCCATCTTCGCACGAAATGAGGCTTCCACTCACTTGACGTTGACTCGCAGGTCGCGCCGATGCTGTGCCTAAGATGTGAAGTTCCAATCGTGTCACCGCCTCAGGAATTCAGTGGGATTGGCGTTGGTGGGAACCAGCGCAACAGCACGATTTGATCGATGGCCCGAATCCAACGCCATGGAATTGCCACATGCACTGAACCTTCGACAAGTGCTTCGTCGGGATCGCGGACGAAGAGATGCGTGCATTGCATTCCGTTTGCATCGACAACGGCGTCATGAACGACACCGAGCCTTCGTCCATCCGGAAGAAACACCTCAAGCCCGGTCAAGCGGGTAACGGTGTCTTCGCCTTGAACCATGGTTGAGCCTCAGATATGCGAGAAGTCGACGGGAAATAAATCAAACCCGAATAGATTCGAAACCAAAGCGATTGGTCGCCAAAGCATGGGGGAGCGTTCTGCTCACTTGCCACGGTTGAGGTTTGCCTTGAGCGAAGGTCGCAACTTCTCTGCGCCCTTCCCCTTGTTGTGCAAACCACGTCCGCGCTTTCCAGCGGAGGTCTTGCCACGGTAAGCTCGTCCACGGTGGGACTTCTTGCCGTTTGCAGCACTGAACACACCGAGTTGCTTGTCCTTGATGATAGCAGGGTGGTGAGTGTCGATCATGATGACTTCGTAGAACTTGTGCTTTCCATCTTGGCCAACCCAGTAGGAGTTGAGCACTTCGAGGTTAGGGAAGTGGCGTGCAACACGCTCTTCTGCCATTCGCTGAGTGTTCTTGGCCATGGTGATCTTCTTGATACCAGCCTTCGATGGCTTTCGCTTCATGTGAATCTTACCCTTGCGCAGTCCACCACGGCGGATGCGGGTTCGGATCATGACAACACCTTGCTTGGCTTTGTAGCCGAGGCGGCGGGCAGCGTCGAGGCGAGTTGGGCGCTCGATGCGGCAATTGACAGGTTCACGGCGCCATTGAGCCATGCGTGTCTGCCTGTACATGTGAGGCAGTGCATCGTTTGGGCGCTTCCAAGTTTGACGAACGTGTTGGTACAATCCTTGAGCCATAATGAACACCTACGCTTCTCAGCATCCTGCCGACAAAACTCCCCTTTATGAGCCTGTCCACGCGACCGGAGGACTTCGAACTCCTCCAAAACGCGTACTGCATGAACAGTTGAGGAGACAATTCTTAGTTTGTTTCCAAGCCTTCCGCAAGGATGGAACGCCATCCAGCACAGAGATGAAACGCCTGACTGAAGCACATATTCCTCAGTTTCTCAGCTGCATGAATTGCTGAAGGTTTCCATGAACCTCGATCAATTCGACATGAAAAAACAAAACAAGACTGAGGTTTTACTGGCGATTGCTCCCCTGTTGCGGAAAAAGTGGATTCAACCCCTCCGACAAGCGTTGAGCAACTTGCCAACATCAAGGTTGATGATGATGTGAAACTTGTGAGGGATGGTGGGCTATTGGCCAAGAATCACCCTTACGCCCACTCATTGCTGGAGAATTTGATGGATCTTTTCTGCTTGTTGCTTCGGTGATAATTTTAGTTCCAAGATCCGGTTCCGGCCATATTTAGACCAGTTCTTTCGGTTTTCTGAGTCGCGTGCTTGATCTAAAGCTGCATGCCATTCTGTGATGTTCTCTCGGGCGATCAATCGGCCGCACTTACCATCGATTATTGTGTCTCTAAAGCCACCTTCATCAACAAAGATTGCTGGCGTCCCAATTGAAAAAGCCTCGATTGGGGTCAAACCAAATGGTTCTTTGTGGGCCATGCTTACGATGGCAAGGGCATCAGACATCACCTTCGCCAATTCAGACGAAGAAAGTCTTGGGGCAATCCACAATTGCACTGAATTAATTTTTGCGTGTTTTTGTAACTGGGCCTTTTCTGCATCGGTACCACCACCAACATGGGCCAGGGCGATTCCAGTGCCCGAAAGCATTGAGATGGTTTCCATCGTTGCTTTAGCCCAGTTAGCGGTCCCAACTGTCACAACATATTCGGCTTGTGTCGTTTGTTTCATTGGGTTGATTGTATCGCCAACGTCGTTCGAATATTCTTCTTGGTCGACACATGGATGTAAGATACCACATTCTATGCCATACACATCCCTTGAACGTTGAGCAGAATACGAGGAATTGCCACTCACCAAAAATGTGGAATGGTTGGCAAACTTCCGAACGATTGAGAGATCATTTTTCCGACCTTTGGAGAGGACGAATTTGGTAACCAGGGAAGGGCGCTTGAGCTTCCCGTTTAGTTTTCTATGCAGCGAATCTTCATGGTAGCCCCTGTGGGGTTCGTGGAGATAGAGGTGGGCGGTCTTATTTTTTGGCACAAGTTCCATCATGGCAAGGTATCCATCGCCGCTAACAATGTGAAAATAATCAAAATTCCCGAGCGTTTCAACCAGGCCTTCACACATGTTCCAAGAGTGGGTTGAAGATTTGTGGACGCCGTCAAAAATTTGTGAAATTGGAGTATTGGGTGGGTTCCAGGGCGTCGGAGGTGCGAAAATTTTGATGTCTTTTTCTCGACAAATATTTGACAACTCTGTTGAGGGGTTTAATGTGGCAACACTCACATCGTACCATTGTTGTAAATGCGGTAAGCACCTGATAAGATCCCTCTCTGCACCCCCCATCCGGTTGATGTTGCCCTTAGCGACAAGCAGGCTCGGCTTCCTGTCGCTCATGTTGTTGGGTAGATGTGACAAGTATATTTTAACAACGATTAGGATGTCGTTCTTATTTAGAAAATATGATGCCGTCATCGCCTTCTTTATTGGCGTACATTTGCTTGAGCATTACACCACCAACATCGATTGGATGGGTTTCGTTTTTGCTTGGAATGGTTAGTTTTGTAAAATGGTTAGGAACGAGCGATAAGAATTGTTCCACAGATACATCGGCTACGTTCTTTAGGTGGTGGGGTAAAAATTCGATAATTAATGTCGTACAATTTGAAAGTATTTTTTCCATGCCTTGCATGGCAAAATATTCTGAACCTTCAATATCGATTAAAACCAAATCAAAATTATTCTCATCAAGATAGTCATCGAGAGCGTGGGCTTGTATTTCAATGACCTCTGGGTGATCGTAGCGGTACATGTATTCGTTATTTTTTGGAAGACGTTTGCTACCGCCTGAATTCACCACATTCATTTGGAATTTTATTGTCTCTTGCTGAGAGCTAGCGGCGATGTTATGGATCGTTACGTTTTCTGATTTGTTGAGGTGTAAATTGGTTTTTAGTAAATCGAAGTTGTTTGGATTGGCTTCAATAGCAACTACTTTGTTACAGTTTTTAGCAATTGGAATGACGAGTGAACCGATATGTGCTCCGACCACCAAAACATTTGATTTACTCGTGATGAATTGGTTTATTCTCGTTATTTCATCGAAGCCATAACTGCCATGAGTTCTGAGCTTATAGCCGACCTCTAGATCTCTAGGGTCAACTGCTAAAACTCCGTTTTTACTTTCAACGATGACAGAGATGACTCCGTTCCCCAATTGTCGGTTAATCTTGGCCGATTTTCTATTCTTAAGAAAGAAATTTATTCGCCAAAATAAGGCTTTGAGCATATCAATAACACCTACGCTTCTCAGCATTCCGACCACAAAACCCCCCTTTATCAGCCTGTCCACGCTGCTTTAGGGCTCGGGACCCATCTAAGACGGATACTGCATGAACTGTCGAGGGGCTATTCTTGGTTTACTTCCAAGCCTTCTGCGAGGATGGCACGCCATCCGCCCCAGAGAGAAAACGCCTGACTGTAACCCATATCCTTCAGCGAACGGGCCGCAATTGCGCTACGAAAACCACCGCCACAATAGAGGACAAGACGAGCGTCTTCTGCAAATTGATGCTTCTCAATGTCGCGTTCCAAGACACCTTTGCCAATATGCACCGAGCCATCCAGATGACCAGCTTCGAATTCATGGCGTTCCCGCACATCGATTACATGGAGAGGTGAGCCGTCCGAGAGCATCGTTCGGAGGTCGCTTGCGTTGCACTCAGGAATTGAGGCCCGAGCGGATTCCACAATTTCGAGAAATTTCGGGCTGTGTGTTTTCGCCATGTATGCGCCAAGTCGGATAGCCTCATGAGGCCTGCGGCCCACGCAACCCCATGGCGGGGCAAATCACAGGGGCTGAGG
>OCVQ010002578.1_pt1 | contig 11670 bp, 8 predicted proteins | sample 1539061 | NCBI WGS metagenome assembly OCVQ01 (sample SAMEA3355526, study PRJEB22509) | marine metagenome | biome: marine; feature: river plume; material: water | place: USA | collected 2010-08-08 | depth 0.5 m | reverse complement strand
TTAAGTTTGCAACTACTAAAATGGATAAAATGGATTTCAAAAAAATCAACAATCTTACAGGCTGGGCAGTTACTTTAATTGCATGTACTGTTTACTTATTAACAATGGAAGCTTCTGGTAGTTTTTGGGACTGCGGAGAGTTTATCAGTAGTGCTTATAAATTGCAAATCCCACATCCTCCTGGAGCACCAATGTTCGTTCTTTTAGGAAGGGTGTTTATTATCTTTTTTGGTGACAATCCTCAAACAGCCGCATTGGCTGTGAATAGTATGAGTGCCATTGCAAGTGGTTTTACTATTCTATTTTTATTCTGGACAATTACCCATTTTGCAAAACGTATTTTAGTAGCAAAGTCTGGCACTGAATTAACCAATAACCAAATTTTATTGGTGATGGGCGCAGGTGTTGTGGGTGCTTTGGCATATACATTTAGTGATTCATTTTGGTATAGTGCTGTGGAAGGTGAGGTATATGCGTTGAGTTCGTTCTTTACTGCATTGGTGTTTTGGGCTATTTTAAAGTGGGAAGACAAAGCGGATCAGCCAGGTGCCGATAAGTGGATCATTTTCATTTTCTACATCATGGGTATTTCAATTGGCGTCCATTTATTAAACCTTTTGACAATCCCTGCCATCGTAATGGTATATTATTTTAGATTGTATAAGCCAAGTTTCAAAGGGGCTTTATTTGCATTTTTAATAGGTGTGATCATTACTGGATTGGTTCAAGTATTTTTAATCCAATACACGATTAAATGGGCAGCAGCATTTGATGTTCAATTTGTGAATAGCTTCGGATTGCCTTTTTATAGTGGCTTCATTAGCTTCTTTGTTTTAATCACTGCCTTATTTGTGATGGGTATTCGTTACGCGAATAAAAAAGGATTCTATTTTTTAAAATTGGGTATATGGTCTACCGTATTTGTATTAATAGGTTATTCTACCTACCTAACAACTATGATACGATCTAATGCAGACACTTCTGTAGATATGTATAATGTAGATAATCCTGTAACCTTAGTAGGTTATTTAGGAAGAGAGCAATATGGCGATTGGCCTATCTTATATGGTCCTGATTTTGTTGATAAAGTAGAGACAGTGGAAGGTAGTGACCAGTATGTAAAAACTCCAACCAATTACGAATTCTCTGGAAAGAATATTAAAAGAGATTGGGGCTCTGCACCTTCGGCACATTTATTCCCAAGAATGTGGGATGGCGATAATGATCGTGGTCAATTAGACAGTTACCGCGCTTTTGCTGGCATTCAGGAGGGTGATGTTCCAACTTTAAGAGATAATATCAAGTACTTTACAAATTATCAATTCGGATTTATGTACCTGCGTTATTTCCTTTGGAATTTCGCCGGAAAGCAAAACGACTTACAAGGTTTTGGAAACGTACGTGATGGTAATTTCAAAACTGGTATTTCAGTGATTGATAATTTCTTCTTTGGTGAACAATCTAAATTACCAGATAGTATTAACAAAGACAATAAGGCCAATAATAATTTGTTTATGTTGCCATTCTTCTTAGGCATTATTGGTTTATTGTATCAATACCAACAGAATAAAAAAGATTTCGTGGTGACTGGCTTATTATTTTTCTTCACAGGTATAGCGATAGTGATTTATTTGAACCAAGTAACGCTTCAACCGCGTGAACGTGATTATGCTTATGTTGGATCCTTCTATGCTTTTGCAATTTGGATTGGACTAGGTGTTTTACAAATAGCTGAATGGTTAGGTAAGCTTGTTAATAAAAATATGGCCACGACCATTGCGACTGTATTATGTTTATTGGCAGTGCCAACATTGATGGCGCAGCAGGAGTGGGATGACCATGATCGTGGTCAAAAGACTTTAGCACGTGACATGGCAAGGGCTTATTTAGAAAGCTGTCCTCCTAATGCCATCTTATTTTCATTTGGCGATAATGATACCTATCCTTTATGGTATGCACAGGAAGTAGAGGGCATCAGACCAGATGTGCGTGTTGTGGTAAATAGTTTATTAGGATCGGATTGGTATATGCGTGAATTAAGGTATAAAGTAAATAAGAGCGATAAGTTTGATGTCATTTTTACAGAAGAACAAGTTGCTGGTAATAAATTAAATGTGGCGTATTACAATCCACTTCCAGAATTTGGCGAAACAAATTACCATAATTTGGATTCTATCTTAAGATATGTGATTGGAGATCAAACTGGTAAATACCAGGCTTCAACACAGGAAGGTCCTGTGAGTATTTTCCCAACGCATAAATTTAAATTACCTATCAATAAAGAATTTGCGTTGGCTTCTGGTATTGCTAAGCCTAATGATGTTATTGAGTCAGAAATGTTCATTGATTTCAATCCAAATAGACAATACATGATTAAAAATGAATTGGCTATTTATGCAATCATTGCGACAACAGAGTTTAAGCGTCCAATTTGCTTTACTTCTACACAAGAGTTAAAGGATTTGGGGTTAGATCAATATGTTCGTCAAACTGGTTTAACCTATCAATTGGTGCCTGTAAAAGGTGCATCTGTAGATACGGATATGGCGTATAAAAATATCATGACTAAATTTGATTTCAAGAATTCTAGTAAGTCTAATGTATACTATGACGAAGAAAACAGAAGACATTTGAATTCATTGAGATTGAATGTGGCTCAAATTGCGCAAGCATTGGTTGCAGCGGGTAAAAAAGACAGCGCGATTCAAGTATTAAGAAAATTTGATAAAGAACTTAGCACTAAAAATTTCCCTTATGGTATGTCTTCGAATAGAGGCAATCAACATAATTACTTCTCTTATTTATACTTACAAGCCGCCTATGCTGCTGGTGACAGTGAATTAGCAAAAAGAGTAGGTACTGCAGTTGTGAAAGATTTAAAACAACAATTGGCTTATTATAAATCATTAGGTACCCCAATGTCCGAAGCACAGTTTATGCAAAATGCAGAGAATGCTTATCAGAATAAAGCCACTGAATTTAATAATAAACAAGCTTCATTTATTCAGGACATCTTAACCTGTTATCAATTGATCAATGTCATTGAAAATTTAGAGAAGGGTGTTCCTGTTGCTGGCCAACCTTAATTGAGCTTGATTAAAAAAAAGGCACTTCGTTAGAAGCGCCTTTTTTTTAATCTAACATCGTCAATAATGCTGTGATGACTTGGTCAATTTCGGCTATGGTGTTTTGTTTGGAGAAAGAAAAACGAACCGTTACAATCTCTGAACCTTTATTTAGTGCGTTAATCACATGTGAACCTTGTTGAGCACCACTTGAACAAGCACTTCCTCCACTAGCACAAACATGATGCATATCTAAATTAAATAAGATCATCTCTGTTTTTTCGTTCTTTGGAAAGTTCACACTCAATAAATTATACAAGCTTCTTCCAAATGGATCTCCATTAAAACTCACACTAGGTATTTTTGCAATCAATTGATCATGCAAGTATTTTTTCAAAGATTCAATATATGTACGATCTTTTTGGTATTGCTCGGTAGCGAGCTCAAGTGCTTTTGCAAAACCAACAATCCCGTATAAGTTTTCTGTTCCTGCACGCATGTTACGCTCTTGTGAGCCGCCATGCACTAATGGACTGATCTTTACATTTTCATTGATATATAAAATACCTACGCCTTTAGGTCCGTGAAATTTATGCCCTGCACCAGTAATAAAATCAACAGGTAGTTGACTTAATTCAAAAGGGAAATGACCTACTGTCTGCACCGTGTCGCTATGAAAATAAGCATGGTGTTGTTTGCAAAGATTTCCAATGGCTACCATGTCAATCATATTTCCAATTTCATTATTGGCATGCATGATGGTAACGATCGTTTTTTCAGTTGATCCTGCAAGTAGTGTTGCTAAATGGTCCATATCGATATGACCATTGGGTAATATTTGTACAAAGCTTAATTTTAAGTTGTGCAACTTTGCTAAATGCGATACCGTATGTAATGTAGCATGGTGTTCTATCGGAGAACTAATGATATGTTTGCAGCCTAAATCGTTAATGGCAGCATTTAGAACTGTATTGCTACTTTCTGTGCCACCACTTGTGAAAAATATTTCAGCAGGTTTGGCACCTAAATTTTTTGCTACAGATTTTCTTGCTTGTTCAATGGCCAATCTTGTTTCTCTACCATAGCTGTAAATAGAGGAGGGGTTGCCAAATTTTTCGGTCAAATAAGGCATCATCGCTTCAAGCACTTCAGGCGCAAGCGGCGTAGTCGCTGCATTGTCAAAATAAATTCTCTGCATGATTGCTAAATTACTGAATTTTATGGATCAGCTGAATAATTTTATCCGCTAATGCGTCTGCTGCAGCTTGTGTTTTTGCTTCAGTATAAATGCGCATAATTGGTTCTGTATTGCTTGCTCTTAAATGCACCCATTCATTTTCAAAGTCTATTTTCAATCCATCTACATCGTTCATTGGATATGCAGCAAATTCTTTTTTTAAAGCTTCAAATATAGTTGACAATGAAAGGTTGGCATTCAGGTCCATCTTTTTCTTACTCATAAAATAAGCAGGATAAACAGCTCTCAAATTGGAACATGTTTTTTCTGACTTTGCAAGATGGGATAAGAATAAAGCAATACCAATTAGTGCATCTCTACCATAATGTAAATCTGGAACAATGATACCACCATTGCCCTCTCCGCCTATCACTGCTTTTTCGGATTTCATTTTTGTCACCACATTTACTTCGCCAACAGCACTCGCAAAATAAGTACAACCATGCTGCTCGGTGACATCTCTTAAAGCCCTAGTAGAGGACAGATTGCTCACTGTGGTGCCTTTTGTGTATTGTAAAATATAATCAGCAACAGCTACCAATGTGTATTCTTCGCCAAATAAATTTCCATCCTCGCTTACAAAACATAAACGATCTACATCTGGATCAACAGCGATACCAAGATGTGCTTTTTCTTTTAGAACGGTATCACAAAGTTCAGTCAAGTGTTCTTTAAGTGGCTCAGGATTATGTGCAAAATCTCCAGTCATTTCTGCATTTAACACAATAATATCCTCAACACCTATGGCTTTTAACAATGCAGGCACAGTAAATGCACCAGAACTATTAATTGCGTCCACTACTACTTTAAAATTGGCCTTTTTGATAGCTAGATATCGACCAATGGATGTTCTAATATGGCTTGAATATGTTTTGATAAACTATTATCATCACTAATGAGTTCGCCCATCGCGTCTACTGCGGCGTATACAAAATCTTCTTGTTCTGCTAAAGCTAAAATGGTTTTTCCTTCTTCTCCACTCACAAATTCGCCTTTCTCATTTAATAATTTAAGGGCATTCCATTCTTTTGGATTGTGACTAGCTGTCAATATAATACCACCATCTGCATCCTCAAATACCACGGCCATTTCGACAGTAGGCGTCGTGCTTAATCCTAAATGCACCACATCGATCCCAAGGGCTAATAAACTTTGTTCTACCAAAGCTTCTACCATGAGGCCACTCATTCTTCCATCACGACCTACAACCACTTTCTTTTTTCCAGCTGATTTTCTGATCAACCAGGTTCCATATGCAGATGCAAATTTTACAATATCGATTGGCGTGAGGTTATCGTTTGGGCGACCACCAATGGTGCCTCTAAAACCTGAAATGCTCTTAATTAATGACATATCTAAATATTAAAATAAATCGGTATGCAAATTTACTTTAAATTTTTCCACTTCCTTGTATCTTTACCGCATGGGGCTAAGTATTTTTCAACAAATTAAGGACATCGATCAGGCATTGTTTTACCAAATCAATGGGGTATGGCACCATCCTGTATTAGACGCTGTCCTTCCTTGGACCAGGCATTCCAATAATTGGATTCCCTTGTATATAGGACTATCAGGCTGGTTGTTTTATCAAATTGGTTGGAAAACATTGAAATGGCTATTGTTTGCATTGATCAATGTGGGGTTGACAGATCAAATAAGTAGCAGTGTTTTTAAACCCTTCTTTCATCGGTTAAGACCCTGTAACGATCCTGCATTAGTAGGCAAAACCAGACTTTTGTTGGATCAATGTGCTGGTGGCTTTAGTTTTACTTCCTCACATGCCGCCAATCATTTTGGAATCGCAATGTTTATTTTTATAACATGGGGGGTCACACAAAAAAAATACACAAGTTTCTTTTTTGTGTGGGCGGGCGTCATTGCATTTGCACAAATTTATGTTGGCGTACATTATCCATTGGATATTATTGGTGGCACCATCATTGGATTGATTTCAGGATTTACCATGTCAAAAGCTTATTTAAAATTCGCAGGTCCAATGTCATTTAAACAAGCCTAAGAGATTAAGATGCAAAGTCTTTATCAGAATAAAAATTAAAAATGAATAAAAATACTTTCTGGCTTTTTCTTACTGCAATTATAGGCGTTCATTTGTTTGGGGTATTTTGTATTCCCTTAATGGATATTGATGCTGCACAATATGCTTCTATTAGCAGAGAGATGTTGGAACGTAATAGCTTTCTTCAAATATATGATCTAGGAAAAGATTACTTAGACAAGCCTCCAATGCTTTTTTGGTTGTCTGCAATGTCTATGAAAATTTTTGGCATATATGATTGGGCCTACAGGTTGCCGTCTTTTATTTTTTTGATTCTTGCATTATATGCTACGTTTAAATTTGCAAAGTTAAAATACAATCAAACTGTTGCAGAATTAGCAGTATTAATTTTAGCAAGTTGTCAAGCTTTCTTTTTAATTGCCCATGATGTAAGAACAGATACCATGTTGATGGGATGGGTGGCTTTAAGTATTTGGTTGATTGCAAAATGGACATCTTCTAATAACCTGAAAGACTTTATATGGGCTATGGTGTCTATTGCTGGGGGCATGATGACTAAGGGACCTATCGCATTGGTAGTGCCTGTGTTGGCTTTTGCACCACAATGGTTTTTTGAAAAAAAATGGACTTATTTTTTCAAACCCATATACCTATTAGGCATCTTGGTCATTGGCATTTTATTGATACCAATGAGTTGGGGCTTGTACCAACAGTTTGATTTGCATCCTGGTAAATTAATCAACAATATACCCATCCAGTCTGGTTTAAGATTTTATTATTGGACTCAAAGTTTTGGCAGGTATACAGGGGAGAATTATTACCATGAGATGAGCTATCCTACCTTTCTTTTGGAGAATATGTTATGGAGTTTTTTACCATGGATTTTTATTTTTATTTGGGCTTTTATTGCCAAGTTGATTAAAATGTTTAAGGAAGGATTATTTAATGTACAAACAGAAAGAATTAGTTTTTTTGGATTCTTTTTGACCTATTTAGTTTTGTCCAGAAGCCAGGCGCAATTGCCACATTATATTTTTGTAGTGTTCCCCTTGGCTGCAATACTGACTGCTGCACATTTTACAACTTTACTAGAACAAGCAGATCGTTTACAAAGATGGATAAAGTGGTTTTTTGGATTTCATCTATTTATTTTTCTCATCTTATTGGTTGCAATGATTTTGATTATCAAGATTCCATTTGGAACAATGGATGGTCCTTGGGGCCTTTTGATATTTTTTGGAACAATCATATCCATGATAAAAATTGGGGCAAAACACCAAAACTTGATTCAAAGATGGATCAATATGAGTCTAGTAATAATGATTGGATTAAACTTGATTTTAAATAGTTTCTTTTATCCTCATTTATTGCAATATCAGTGGGGCAATGCATTAGTTCAGCAGGCCAATGAAAAAAAATGGGACATCAAAAAAGCGGCTTTATATAAAATTCCTAATAGCTATGCCTTTCATTTTTATGGACAACATATTTTTCCTGTCATCCAAGACAGCGGTCTTTTAAAAGAAGGACAATGGATAGTAGCAGATAGTATTTCCGCTAAAACTTTGTTACTAGATTTTCCTAACTCTAGCATCTTATATAAAGGTAAAAGATTCCACGTCACGCTATTGACTTTGGAATTTTTAAATCCAGCAACAAGAGACAAGGAATTAACGCCATATGTATTAATGGAGTTGAAAAAATAATAAAGCTACAACAGCCAATATAAGGTCTTTAACAGTTTTGCCTAAAAATTAAATTGGGTTGAATTTTTAGGAGTCGTTAATTCAAAGCTTTTCCTTACACCACCCACTGTGGTATGTAGAATATTAATTTGATTTGGATCTATTCCAAACAAGATTTCACAAAAAACATTCAATTGTTTGATTTGTTTAACATCCTTTATTTCAAAATAGCTCCAAGTACTTTCTTTCTGAATTTCATAACCAATAAAGTCCATCTTATATTTTAAACCACCTGTTTGTAATACTAATTTTTTTTGCATATACAAATTGATATACTTATTAGCTTGCTCTTTTTGATTCGCTTGACTCAAATCTAATTTTACATTGAATTCTTTTTGAATCATTTTCTCTAAGTCATCTGTATAAGTGCGTGCACTAATTTCAATAGTGGCTTCTTTTGCATTGTGTTCAATTTCTACCACCGAAATATAAAAGGGGTGCATTGCAGTCAGCATCCATACCATCCAATGTTTCAAACCAATCCAGACCATAGTAGTTTATTTTGTAGTTACAAAGGTCTTCATTAATTTAACACCAGAAAAATTCATTTATGAACGAGCTGTTTTTATATCTAAGACTTGGTTTTAAGCATATCATTGATTTAGGTGGGGTAGATCACATTTTGTTTGTGTTGGCATTGACCCTGCGTTTTGTCTGGTCGGATTGGAAAAAAATTTTGATTTTAGTAACAGCTTTTACGATTGGTCACTCTTTAACACTCGCATTAAGTACCCTTTCTTTATTAGATATTTCGGTCAATTGGATTGAATTCTTGATACCTGTGACCATTTTCATTACGGCAGTAACCAATTTCTGGGTGAAGGACTTTGAGTTTAAGCAGCGTTATTCGGCCCATTATGGACTAGTCCTTTTTTTTGGCCTGATTCATGGCTTAGGTTTTAGTAATTACCTCAAAAGCCTTTTAGGCAAGGAGGATTCCTTGCTAGGACCCTTATTTTCCTTCAATATTGGCCTTGAAATAGGTCAAATATTGATTGTAATGGTGATTTTGGTATTGTCTTTTTTTACCATATCTACCCTTAAAATACCTAGAAAAATGTATGTGCGGTATGGGTCCATCCTCGCGATATGCTTATCTTTACGTATGATCATAGATCGAATAGCATCACTTTAAACCTCGAAAAAGAAACAACAATGAAGAAATTATTGTCATTCGGAATCATGTGCTTAACTGTCTTGACAGTTTTGGCGCAAGATATTCGCAACAACCCTGGTTCTAACCATGGAAACAAGTTTGAACAATTGGGTACTATTTTACCAACGCCAAATGAATACAGAACGGCGAGTGGTGCCCCAGGTCCAAAGTATTGGCAACAAAGAGCCGACTATGATATTAAAGCCACTTTGGATGAAAAGAATTTAATGTTACATGGAGCTGAAACAATTACTTATTTCAACAATTCTCCTGATGTATTAACTTATATCTGGTTGCAATTGGATGAGAACGAGCATAGCACCACAAAAAATGCTGGCTACCCTGATGGTAGTTCAATGGGCAGAGGCATGAGTCCTGCAATGATTGATAATTTAGAAGAAGCAAAAACTGATAATGGATTAGGTGTGAATATTTTAAAAATCACCGATCTATTAGGTGCTAAATTAAAATACACAGTGAACAAAACAATGATGCGTGTTGAATTACCAACAGCATTGAAGCCAGGTCAAAAATTTGCTTTTAAAGTAGATTGGAATTATAAAATTACAGATAGAATGACTGTAGGTGGTAGAGGTGGATTTGAGTTCTTTCCAGAAGACGGCAACCACTTATTCACAATGGCACAATGGTATCCACGTTTAGCAGTGTATTCTGATTTCCAAGGTTGGCAACACCACCAGTTTACTGGAAGAGGTGAGTTTGCTTTAACTTTTGGTAATTATAAAGTGGCTATCACTGTTCCTAGTGACCACGTGGTGATGGCAACAGGTGCTTGTCAGAACTATCCTGCAGTATTGAGTCCAGCTCAATTGGCTAGATGGAATAAAGCACAAACTTCGGCTGAACCAGTTGAAGTGGTGACTTTAGAAGAAGCAAAGAAAGCAGAAAAAACAAAAGCAACAACTCAAAAAACTTGGGTATTCAATGCAGAAAATGTACGTGACTTTGCTTTTGGATCAAGCCGTAAATTTATTTGGGATGCATTAGCTGCAAATGTAGAAGGTAAGAAAGTAATGTGTATGAGTGCTTATGGAAAAGAGGCTTATGGATTATATCGTCCATTCTCTTCTAAAGCAGTAGCACACACTATTAAGACATATTCTAAGTTCACAATTCCTTATCCATATCCTGTAGCTCAAAGTATTGAAGCTTCTAACGGTATGGAATACCCGATGATTTGTTTCAACTATGGCCGTACAGAAAAAGATGGCACATACACTGAAGCAACAAAAAATGGCATGTTAGGCGTAATCATTCACGAAGTTGGACATAACTTCTTCCCAATGATTGTAAACAGCGATGAGCGTCAATGGTCATGGATGGACGAAGGTTTAAATACGTATGTTGAATACTTAACAGAGGAATTGTATGACAATAAATTCCCTAGTCGTCGTGGTCCTGCTTTTGCAATTGCAGATTACATGAAATTGCCAAAGGATCAATTAGAGCCAATCATGACGAACAGTGAAAATATCATTCAGTTTGGGCCAAACGCTTATGCGAAGCCAGCAACTGGTTTGAATATCTTACGTGAAACCATTATGGGTCGTGAATTATTTGATTATTCATTTAAAGAATACGCAAGAAGATGGGCATTCAAGCATCCAACACCTGCAGATTTATTTAGAACAATCGAAGATGCAAGTGCAGAAGATTTAGATTGGTTCTGGAGAGGTTGGTTCTACAGCATCGATCCAGTAGATATCGCGATTGACACAGTGAAGTATGCAGTGTATGATGCTTCTATTGCAGTGCCTGCAGCAAGAACAATGGGACCAAGAGGTTTAGCTAAGCCAGAAGTAAATAGTTTTGAAGACATTTCAAAAATCAGAAATAGAAATGATAAGTCTATTGTATTCTTAACAGATGCAGATACCACTTTACGTGATTTTTATTGGAGATATGATAGAGGTTTAGAGCCTTACGATTCTTTGACTAAGCAACCAGCAATGGCCATGCCTGCAGCTGAAGGTTTAACTGATGCGGAGAAAGCAAAATATGCTAGTGCCAATTTATACGAAGTAAGCTTCTTGAATAAAGGTGGATTGGTGATGCCAATCATCCTTGAATTTACTTTTGAAGATGGTACTAAAGAAACACAACGTCTACCAGCACAGATCTGGAGAAAGAACGAGAACAAAGTTACTAAAGTGTTCTTGACAAGCAAGAAAGCGGTATCTATTCAATTGGATCCAATGCGTGAGACTGCTGATATTGATGAAAGCAATAACAAATGGCCAAATGTAGCAGCACCAAGCAAATTTGCTTTATTCAAGTCTAAAGGTTTCACAAGAGGTCAATCAATTGGATTGTCTCCAATGGCTGCAAGTCAAAACAAAAAATAATTTGAATTTATTTCAAAGTAAAAAGCCGCTTCGATTTCGAAGCGGCTTTTTTTATGCGGTATTTTTTTAACTAAGTATGTTCTG